>WLWD01002436.1_pt1 | contig 68894 bp, 32 predicted proteins | sample 6712731 | NCBI WGS metagenome assembly WLWD01 (sample SAMN12718690, study PRJNA576275) | sponge metagenome | isolation source: marine sponge | host: Mycale hentscheli | place: New Zealand: South Island, Marlborough, Capsize Point | collected 2014-11-01 | reverse complement strand
CCGGAATAAACCAGTTCAGTTCCCACTGCAGTTGGACAAAGACGACTCCCCCACTTTGCCAGGGGGACCAGGAGGTCCTTGGATTCCATCTCTTCCTGGAAATCCATCTCTTCCTCTTAGCATTTCTATGAAGATCTTAGAAGAATTTTCTCAGAGACTTTAAGTGTAGGACTACGTTGAGCTACTTCCATTGTGTTAGCTGTAATAATAATAATAATAATAATAATAATAATAATAATAATAATAATAATAATAATAGCTAATAAAATTCACTACAATAATAATAATGATAATAAAATTTATTAGATAATAAAAGAGATGATAAAATTTATTTTTACCTTTTATTATTGAAGCTAGTATACAGAAAACGGTGAAATAAATAAAGCTCATGGTTTGTAGAAGAGTAAAGTCGTGATGATGTATAGGTAAGCTAGTAGAAAGGTAGTTATGTGACAGCTACTGCAATATTTTCTTATATAAACATTGGAGATGAGAATGGTTTCACTGAGACGACCAGTGACATCTGGCAATGAGAGGAATCATCTTTAGTTTCGTGTAGTGAACACAATTTTTATTACCACATCATAACAAAATAGAATCAAGATTGAAACTTCAGATATTCACCATAGTTTCATTGATAAAAGGCACCATCAAACAATATAATTTCCCCATGTCTCACTGATCTCTTTCAGTCTTTTAAAAGGTGTGGGAAATGAAGCATGTTCCTATTTTGCTGGTTTCATCTTGATCCTCAGACTGTGACCAGATGGTTGAAAGAAATTGTAAGGAAGAAAACCATTCATTTATAAGAATTGGGGAGGGGTGTATGAAATGGGATGGAGAGGAGTGGGGGGGATGAATGGTGAGGTGAGGCTACCAGGACAAGAATTGTTTAGTGTGGGTTCAAATTGTTGTTACAGCTGTGGGCCGGAATAGGCCAACCCAGCATTTACAAACTCACACACTAATTATATTCATAGTCATGCCACATTGTAGTAGTAATTGATACTTCTGGGATTACCAGCTGAGCTGGGCTCACTGTTCACTGTCTTTGTGTAAAGGTGGGGGCCCCCTCTACCCCTAATCTACCTACTCCTATATAGTCACTGAGCACTGTAGATTCTTTGTCCATTTGACCAACTGAGCCTGTTTGTGTTACTGCATGTCTTTTAATATAACTTTAACCATTATTAATTGACCAACTGTGGGATACTAGCAAGGCCTGTCAGTGGAACTGGTGGCAGTCAACCTTATCGAACTATCAGAGGATACTAGGCACCACAACGTTCACTGTTTATTTACTAAAAACATCAAAAAAAGTAAAAACATGAGCCAGGCCTGGAGTGGTTTGTTAAGATGGTCTGGCTACAAGACCAGGACAAGACAAGAACGTGTGCTGTTTTGTTTAGTGTGGGTTCAAATTGTTGTTACAGCTAATAACCCTTAACACGTTCACTGTTCATTTACTAAAAACATCAAAACATAATTCTGATATTATTGTCCCAACTAGCGTAAATATATAAGGGCAGCGCAATGCTCTAAGACATTCAAAAGAGCAGGCTAAACTAGTAACAATATAAACTAGTCATTCATGAATTATAAGAGTTCAACAGCTACATAATGTGGTAGTTCTATTAATTATGCCCAGCATATGACTAATTCTCAAAACTTTATGATGTATTAAAAAATGAAGAAAAGCATTCAACAGCAAATTTTTGGTGATAATAAATTATTGTTAAGGCAATTTATATATATATATATATATATTATATTCGTGTCTCTTCCCACATATAATATATATATATATATATATTATATTCGTGTCTCTTCCCACATATAAGTAGCTGTAAGAATTATTTTTGAAGAAACGAGTCAATATACCAGAGGAAGGGTTATAGAGAGAAATGGAGGAAGGCCAGAAGCTAGAGTTCTTCCCTCCAACCTTCCTACCCATTCATTTTAGGGCCACAGAGCCACTTTGCTATTTAGCTATAGCTAGAACATCAGCTTGAGCAGTGACATCACTTTGAAAATGGTCTGTTTGCCAATGTTAGATAGCTAATACCAACAAAAGTAGTTTCATTTAGCAAAACACAATTTACTGTGAAATGACAGATTGAAACCTGACCGACTAGCTAAGCCCAGGGCTAAACATTGGGACATGCAAAATGTGCTGGTTAAGCACCACTTCTGGCATCATTTGTATGCTAATGTCTACCCTGAATGCTTCAGGACTATCTAGGAAGATAAGATTACAACAATCTTGCAGAGGTAGCTATATTTTTTCAATAGCTTGGGAGCCTGTTTCGTTCAAGTTACCAGCTCCTCAGCCTCAAGTATATAATCCACAACTCCTCCGCGGGTGCCGGCGCTGACGAGCCCATTATTCGTCTACTACTACATTTCTTGATTGTCTTCAAAACCTTAGTTGTACTTTTTCTCAATTCTGCTTTGTTTTGTCTAGCTAGTTGATTGTGCTCATTTGATCCTCGCCGCAGCGCGCCCGAATTTTTTTCTTTCAAAAAAAAATTGCAACGAACATTTTGTAGCTAAGGTCATAGTCAGCCCGTGTACGAAATTTGGAGTCATTTCTGCGCATAGTTTCTGAGAAGTAACACAAAATAGACTCCAGGACTAAAAATTAGTCCACGCGATCTTTTGGCAGAGACTCGATTACATTCAAACCACACCCACAACAGATTCAATTGATTCCGCGGGTGTGCTCTCGAACTTTCGGGCGCCTACCGGTACGGTTAGCAAACCGTTTTCTGGCCGCCTCCCTCCTCAGGGTGATAAGCCCTACTGAAACGAGTGTGGGGAGATTATTGTAGTCTTGTTAATAGTGTTTTTCTCGGCATGGTCAGGTAAGGGGAAGCCTTTTATCAAGCTAGCTAGATGCATATTCAGTGTCGTGTGTATGTACCTATAATAGATTAGTGAACCATTTTTGCTGCTGGAAAACTCTACAGTTTCAGTTTGTGTACAGTTTTTATTCATCCTTACTTAGCTAGCTACATCACAAAATATTCATCTATATTTAGCTGGCTATTTCGAAATACTTTTTATATAAAATAAGTATCATTATATTATATACATTCATAAAAATTATCACTGGTCATCACAATACTGTAAAATAAAAAAATCATGAGTGATATACCAGGAAGATACCAGGAAGAAGTTTTGCACAAGAATAAAAAATTAAAATAATGGAGTCATTAGTGAGGTATTATTTACCTGTCAAAGCTTGGAGACAATTTGGGAGTAGTCTGGCGGGCCAGATCCTTTACCTTCTTTTTTATGGGCGGGGGAAGGGAAAAGAATAAAAAAGAAGGTAAAGGGTCTGGCCCGCCAGACTAATCTGGGAGCCAGTGTCTGCTCTAGGGAGAAACAATACTGATAAAGTAAGCCAAGAAATACAATATCAAACAGCTGCGCCCTTTACAGCTTATAGCGGGGGCGGGGCCTCGGTTAGTAGTTTTATCAATATTGGTGGGCGGGGGAAGCTTTGAATTACCCGCGCAATCTAAGTTAACGGTTGTTTTACTATTGCGAGCACAGCGGATTTTTGTGGTTGTTTGTGGTGCGCGAGCGTTGCTATGTCTTTAATGTGGGTGTGTGTGTACCATCACACTCTTTATGATTTTGGGGTTACCTCCAGAAATTTTCTGATCGGAATGGACAGGATAAGGCTCTTTATTGCGACAATGTTTCTATGGATATTATTTACAACTGCACCGAATTTCAACGAAGTGCTACCTCTTCTCAGTCTTCAAAGTGAAAAGGAAACTGTGACTATTCCACTGGCTCAAGCGCTAAATCAACTCGTAGGAGCCGTTATATCCATTTTGTCCTTCGCTTTGCTTCAGTCAGTATTAAATGGGAAGCAATCGTGGATAGCGAACGCATCACTACTTTTCTTCGGCTATTTCGTCAATGCCGGTCATGGGATTCACGCTGCCTGTGTAGTGAGTGAACGATTGCCAACACGAGGTCACCAAGTCTTCAATCTGCTTCACGCCCTTCACGTTCAAGTCTCTCACAATATGTTCATGGGCGGCTATTTTGGAATGTTGATGGTAATAATGTGTGCAGAAATTGTGACTTCCCTGAAATATCAGCAATTGAAGGAGAAAGTTAGAGTAGAGCAGTCCAGGGGTCTATTACAGTGGCTATTCCAGTGGGTAGTCCCTCTTCCACTTGGTATTTATTTCTCTGTGTTTGCAACAAGAACTGCCACGGTGCTGGTGACCAAGGTATTTTATCTCACCGTAGCCCTCATGTACATGGTAGTGTATAACAAGATGTCCTCTTTGGGTCTTTCTGCCTCAGATATATATTTATTTACTACAACTCATATGACCATATTTCATAATATAGTCAAGTCAGTATGTACAGGAACCATTTGTCTGCTTTTTATGTACTATAGTAATTAATTATTTTATGATTATATTGTATCTATAACTGCAAAACAAAAATAAGGTAAATAGCTCAGTCAATTGTTGTTAGCTAAATTTATTGGTATCTATTTATGGTTTATGTCATCAGTTACTTAGAATCCTCAGGTAAAAAAGGATGCTCATAGGAACTGTGTCTTTTCACTAACTGGTCTCAACAAATGGAAGTTACTTTAGCTACCCCTAGTTGAGCTTATCTGTACAGTGTAGAAGCGACTTCACTCCCACACATTTTAGTATGGGTTGACAATACTTATGTTACTTTATATGGTCAGCTGGCAGTAATAAGTTGAGGTGCAATTTGTAATAGCTAGCTAGCTATTTGTCATACTTGTAGCCAATCATTTTATTAATCATGTAGTAATGTTATCTGAGTAGGCATCACAGGTACTAGCTTCCACAAGTTCTCATTGTTCTATTGTAATTCACTTGTAAGTCAGCACTCTCTTATGCATACGTTTATATAATAGCAAAGTGTTTCACGAAAATTTCATACCAATGTGCAATCTACAAGCACTTATATTACTTTATAGCTACAGCTATAAGAAATTTTTTGAATACATTTTGTTCATGAATGACTTGAGCTGTGGCCAATGAAGTTTCACCCAGCCATTAAATAATTTTCATCTATAATAAATTAGAGAACTCATAAAACAAAAGCAAATTATGTGTTTGGCAGTATGCCAGCTTAAGTACAATATTCCACAGACTTTAAAAATGTGTGGTGTGGCGAGCAGCTTTAGTGCACTAGTGGGAGAGAATAGCCTATTCTTCTGCAACTTCAGAAATTAGTAGAAGAATTCAACAGCTAGATACACACACTATGGTATTAACTTGAATTCACAATAATTTAATACTATTTCCCTTTCCTGGTAGCCTTTATGTTACCAATGAGATAAGAATAGCAAGAATCCTCTCTGTCGTGCATTATCAGACAGTAGGAGGGAGTTTTAGCACTGAAACTGCAATGGTCTATAGGAAAGCATTGATTCATTCATTCATACATTTAATTTTTTATCACTCATTCCAAGACATTTGGAGTTGTGTGTGAGTGTAGTAAGATGCACTGAACACTAGACACTTTTCTCTAGAACACAATAGCTATAACTTAGCTACTATGGAATTGTTTACAAAAAAATGTAAACAATGAAGTCGTAACGAAGGATGGAATCAATTATAAACAAACCTTCAATCTGTTGATTGATACAAATACTCCAGGACGTGCTGTCACATAGCAATACCTGGGCGCCTTTAGTAGCGCACTCCAGTGGAATAGTTGCATATTATATACTATAAAGTGTAGTGTTACACCCACTCGTTCAAAGGAGCTAGATTACAACCGTGAATATCATCAACACTTGATTTTGTGGTGTCAGGCTTAAATTAAGTGGCTTGGGGCTGAAGTTCATGTAGAGGTTTCTAATGAATGGTTATAGTCCAGCAGCCAAATCCACTTTTTTGCTACAACCTTGCTTTGTTGTCTATAGTAGGTTTTTGTGTGCCTTTTGCTTCTCAAGACCATCTATTTAAAGAATTTATTTACTGGACCTTCAACAGCATTGAGCATTTTGATATAAATTGATATTAAATGTAAAATGCACTTTTGCTAATTAATAGTTTGTGGTTTTAGGTTGTCATTGTACGACATGATATTGCCATTACTCATGAAGAAGCTAATAATATCGTAGTATAGCAAGCAATACCGGTTGCAGTCAATGAGAATAAGCATGTGACTATTCTTACCGATAATATAGATGTGTATGTTCTACGACTTTATCATTACTTCTTACAAATACCAATGATAATGGCATCAAGTATCAAAGAAAGAAAAATATACAAGCTACTGTGGTGAAACATCATGATTATTCCATCACTTATAGCTGGTCATGCTCTATCTGGGTGTGACACTGTGGCAGCATGCAATGGACTTTCTAATGTAATTTTTCTTTCAGCATTTTCCTTTTTCCTATAGGAAAAGGGATAATGCTGAAAGAAAAAATTACTCATATATATGATCGGCAACATTCAAGCAGATTAGTCTGATGTGATGTTCAAGTGACAGCTGATGTTATGGACAGCCAACCACTACATCCATGTTGTCCAAAACAAAAGTTGATGTATGGAGTGCTCAAATCAGGAAGCCAAAACTTTGCAACTTGATCCTCATGAAGTTAGAGCCCACATATTATGGATGGATCAAGAACAGAATATGAAGTCATTGCAGCCAATAGCAATACCATCTGACATTCCCCTGGCTCCCAGTGACATCCTACAGGTGATCAGGTGTACCTGCTCAAGTGAAACCCCATTGCAAGTCTTCACAATGTGGATGTAATCGTGCAAAACTAGTTTGTACCATGTTCTGTACTTGTCAGAACTTAACTGCATGTTACAATGAACAAATATCAACATCATGAATAGAGCAACATAGGTGTAAACTTTCAGCATTAGTTGTAGAAGCACTATGCCAAAAACTAGGCAAGCTTTACCACAATTACCCTAAGGTATGGGCCAGTTCAGCCTTTCTGAAGCATATTGAGAGCATTTGGAATTGAATTGGTAATGTACATCACCCATAGATTTCGATACTGGGTGGTTGCTGTCTTTCTGAAATTCTGTTGACAGAATGAATGACTGGATGACTACTGTAAACCTCATAAACATGATCACTGAGGGTTAATATGCATTACTATTATGTGGTGGTGAAATTCTCCTTAGTAACATGTTAATGAATGACTTTTATTTTTATTTTATTTTTTTAGTATAGATTATCAAAGCAAGGTTAGCTATGTCTACTGTGGCTGCCTATTGCTTAGAGTTTTTTTGCTTCTTTCAATCTAATGATAACCCAAAACTGTAGGCTATTAGTACAAATTATTGAGAAAAGTGTAAAAGGCAACATATCAATCAGTAGGCATAGATAAATATTGCTTTTTTTCTTGCCTAAAATCATTTCTCCAATACTCCCAAACTTGACCTATAATTTCTTCAAAATGTGCTACATTTCTCATTTATTGCTTGGCCAAAATTCCTGTGATAATTAGCTATGTATTGTGAATTACAAAAAAAGAAATGGTTACATTGCAGCATAACTGAAGCTGAAACATGGTCTTTTAGTACTCTTTCTTGATTATGTTTGAGAGCATTAATATAATTTCACACATTCCACATTAGTTAATCATTACTAATTGATGCTAATCTAATAAAGTTGCCTATATTTCTAGCATATTTCTTATTGCTTCTATGTGCCTATATTTCCCAAAAAAAATCCAGCAATATTTATCTATGGCCATCAATGTATATTACGTAATAGCCTGCATACAAAATTAGAACACAATCAATTAACATTAAATATGTTATTTTCTTAGGCATGACTTATTCAGTCCTTGCATTTAGTATAAATTTTAGTGTCAAAGTTTTAGTGATTTTGGAATCGATCCAATGATGTAGCTATCAACTTCTGATATACCAAAGTTGAGATATGACGGAAATACCTTAAAACCACAACCATTAATTCACTCCTTAATAACTTGTTTTTTAAGTGTTAATTCTTAAAACCACAAACTGTTAATTAGCATTGTCAACTTTTGTTTATAATTGAAAATGCTCAATGCTGACTGAGGTCCAGTAAAGTTATTCTTAATATTGGAATCCTTGACTAATATAATCAGCAAAAAGAACTACTATAGACACCAAAGCAAGGTTGTATCTACTGGCTGCCGGACTATTAGCCAAGAAGAACTTGTTTCTTCACATGGATTAGTTTGTCATAAAATACTGCAAATGCAAATGCAAGAAAAAATAAACACATACTTAATTAGATGTAACTTGAATAGTAAGATTGATATTACATATGATTAAATAATAATAAGTGATTTTTAGTGAGTAATAACAAAATTATGATTTGCATGTTGGATGTTCTATGGCTCTCGGATGCCTCCATATCTGAACCTGGGGCATGCTAGTTCTGGAAGCAATGCAGTAAGGTAAAACTTCCTCAACTTCGCTAATTGAGTTTCCCACCACTTTCTGTCTCAATGTATATTCGACATGCACGTCCTTTCTTGTGCAAACAACAAAATCACACCACATCTTGTCTGTGCAATATAACTGGCACTGGACTTGAAAGTAATAATCATGTCTTTGCTTCAACCGTCGTTGTTGCGTATCTTTGTCCACTTCCAGGCAAAAGGCGGAATTCTTGCACGCTTCATCTAAAGGTTGGTATTTGAAAGAAAAAGGATTTTTTATTTCTAGCAGTCCTAAAGGTTGAGCAGTGTTACTTGGGTCATCATCCGGAGTGGCAGCTAGCCAGTTGTTGGTTTCAGAAATAAACAGCCCACACTTGTCAACACGAAACTCGGGATATTTGTTCTGGTAGTACGATTTATATCTGTCAATGGATATAGCTTCCATAGAAGTGCCATAGCGGGTCGCTTGGTTACCTCTAAAAGTGCAATATAGTAGTGCTTGTACTTTCTTGCTTGTTTGTTTTTTCTTTCATTTTCGCGATTCCCCCAACCACAGAAGCTGTGAGCCTTTTCCTCCTCTCTTGCTGCCACTGATCACTGTTGTCTTGATCTCTCGTCTGTTCTTCAATCTTCTCTCTTTCTTCTTGTGTGACAAACACTCTCATTGCATAAAAACTAGAATTTAGTTCTTGTAGATGCTCTGGAGATAGGTCTTCCGTAACTTGGTCAGGCAAAATACCTCGTCATGTCTACTGTAAGCACTGCGAGCTGCAGGCGTGTCACATTTGGTAGCATATTTACTTTTTCTTCGTCGTTCTTTTACTGTTTCTGTAGCCTTCCTCTTCTTATCAGCAGCTAAAATTTTAGCTGATCGTTCTGCTGTATTGCTGTACACTTTGTTTGGGGAAGAGGTTGTCATATTTTTCCAAGTGTGAGAACCCCACTCCCTGCCTATGTTTTGACGTAATCCTGCCCCCATGCATCGATGTTCCCATGCTCCACTCTGACACCTGTTGATAACTTTTCCCCCGTCAAACTTTGTTCTGATATGCAGCCAAATTTGTTGTCACATTTCCAATAAGTTGTTCTGCCTTCCCTATTAATCTACTTAGCTGTACCTGGATGTCGTGGTAGAGCTTGGGATCAATATTAGTTGGCGTACGTCCACCCCATTGTACGTCTTCTTCTGTTGCAGGATCCTCCGCTAGTGTTTCAACCCACAGCTGCTCTTGATCAGTGACAATATCTGAATGAAACAAATTAATTATTACATTTGTTGCTATTAAACATAATAATTATTGCATACTTATTATCTTATTCAGTTTATTTCAATAATACAGAATTGAAAGAAAATAATGAAATATGGCAGTAACAATTTTATTAATATTATGATAATTATATTAAATTGTTGTTATCATTATACATTAAATACTATTATATCTTTATTCCCTAGGCTATTTCAATAATACAGAATTGAAGAAAAAATATTTTGTAATTTCGAATACAAACAAGACTTATTAATTATATTAAGATTACTAGTTTTTTGCTAATTTTTAAATATTGCTAGTGATATCATAGTGTTATGATATTGTAGCTATTAGCTATTATCAGTCACTTGCATTTTTTATTTACCTATGATGTCATTCTGTACATCTTCACTATCAGGACCCGCCTCATCCCTGTTCTCAGGTGTAATCAAGGAGGAAGATGAAGCTGATGTTGTAGACTGCTGTTGATTCTTCCTTGCAGTCTTGCAAAAATCAGTACTGCAGTGCTCATGAATTCCGAAGAGTTACGTAGCTGCCCAGACTTGTAATCTGTGGTTCACATAAGTTGGCATATATGGTTTGGGGCTAAGTGGTTGTGGTTAGAACTAACATGAATATTCATGCCACAGAGAACAAAACACAACACAAACTAATGAAACAAATGTATGGAGATTCTGTGAATTAAAAACAACAACAACAAAAACAAACAAACAAAAGTTGACTAATCATCCTGGGGTGGTTCCCGAGTACCTCCTCTTCCCTGTCTTGGGCTTGCCAGCTCAGGCAGTAGAGCATCAAAATTAAATACTCTTAGTTTTGGTAACTGTTCTTTCCACTAATCCGTATTTATAAATATTCGTTTTCCATGCAGATTATTTTCAGTACATACTATAAACCAAAACCAGGATACATCACAGTAGTACATCTGGCACTAGATTTGATAACTGTAGTCATTGCATTTCTTCAAAGAAAAAAACTATGGAGCCATCATCTCCCAGTTTTATCAAAGCAAAATGACTTGCTCGTAGCATATGCTTCTTCATTTCTTTTAAAAAAAAGGAGTTCATGGGTTTTCTGTGGTTATCACTGAGTGATCATTATTCTGCTGATAGGCAATATAGTTTTCTTTAGTCTTGTCTTCTGTTAAAGTTCCATACATTGTAGCCTTCTTTCCCCTAAAAGTACTGTATAGCAGTTCTTTCACTTTGTTACTTTGTTTTAGTACTTTTTTTTTTTCAATTTCGCAATAGTTCCAACACAAGATAGTAATTCTTATAGTTCATTCTTCTTTCCAAAGAAAACAGTTGCTCTGGTCACAAGTCAGTTCTTCAATGTTATTTCTTTCTACAATGGAAACGACTACCTCAAGTGTCGTTGTAACTTTGCTTCGACTCATTCAAATATTCCAGAGAACATCATTTTCCATGTCATTTAGTTCTATGCAGCCATCATGTTGAGCATCAGCTTTACGAGCAGCAATGGAGTTGTCTTGGTGATGATACTTGCTCTTTCTTCGGCTCTCTTTTGCTTTGTCCATTAATTCACATTTCATGTCTGATTCAACTTCCTTTGCAGAAAGATCAGCTGTATCAATAAAAATCGGATTGGGATAGTCACCAGTCATTCTCTTCCACATTGATATCCCCCACGTTTTACTGATATTCTTCCACAATCCTGCTCTGCAGCATCTGAATTGAAAAGAGCCACCCTGACTCCTGTTAATTACCATGCCACCATCAAATTTACATCTTATCTGCATCCAGTTCTCGTTGTGGTGTTGTGTATTAGTCTCCCAGCTTTTGATACAGGCCTGCTAACGAAACATTGTATATCATGCATAATCTGCTGATTCAGCACTTGCAGTTGTGCAGCTGGTTTTAGTTTGTTAATTTATATAAGATAATGATAATAAAATTATCACAATAATTTACAATGTGTTATACTTACTGTAGGAGACCTACCTGGGTGCTCAGCACCAGTACTAGTCACAAGCACTTGCAGTTAGTGAGTATTTGTTCCTACGGTTTTTGTTGTTCATCAATAACGGCACCACAATACTCCTGCTCATTCTCTGATTGAGCTTTCTGAAAGACATCATCACCGGACTCATACGGTATCATAGTACTGCTCCGCCAGTTGATCTGTCATGTAGAATTATGTCTAGTCTGCAGTCATCTGGTGATATGTCAGCTCCATCTTTAGGTATTGCCTTACAGCCTATCCAAATTTTTCCCATGTCTCTCCCTCATTAATCCTGAATTTGGAGTACATGCATTTAGGACATGTCCAAGAGTCTCAGGCTGAATTTTGCATGTGGAGCACTTTGAATCAATCTAAGACCACCACCGTTATCGATGGTACAGTACCTTATGAACCGAATTCCTTCAACAAAGCATGTGCCGAAAAACTGCAAAAGTACCAAGACTTAAAAGAATGGATGAAGTGATGTTACTGTCCATGCATTCATCATCAGATCACTGGGTTCCTGGGATCAGAAAATAGTCCTCTCCTTCGTCATCTTGGCATCTCTCCTAAATATGAATCGTTATTTGCGAAACTCTGCTGTGTAGATGCACTCAAAGGATCAAGGGAAATTTGGACGGCACACTCCCCACAACGGCGAACCTCTTGAGAAATCGGAACTGAACTTATGTATTTTCCTTTTTTCTTTTCTTTCTCTCACATTGTAAATTTCACTTTTTAATTGCATATTGTCACTGTTTCCCCCATTTTGGGAGAGGTACGAGTGGCGACACCCAAGCACTAGTCATTGTGTTCATTGTACCTTGTTGTCTAATGATATATTTTCTAAACTGCATCTGTACCGAAACCAATGACTTGCCGCCAGCACTCGACACTAACGTTCTACCTCTTCCTAGCCAAGAAGAGTCTCGGACAGAAATCTCGGCCTCCCCACAGTCAGTTCAACTCATGTTGGAAATTCAAACAGCATCACCGCTACCCTTACTAAAGTCTCCCTGTCCAACGCTCAATCAGTCCCCTCCATCTGATCAATCTACCCCAGCGCATGCTCAAGCATCCCCTCTACCAGACCAGTCTACCTATCCACATGACCAACCCCCACCGCCACATGTAGAAAACTCTGCACTCCAAGAAGAGAAAGCACGTGGGAGAGCAGGCTAGAAGCAATCAAAACTATGAGAGAGGAGAGAATGAAAAAGTTTATGACAGATGCCAACAACAATCTCCTATGAAGACCATTTCTTGAAGATGAATGGCTCCAGTTCTCCTTACTCGTTGATGGCTTAGTCTTCGACCTGAAACGCATGAAGATGCCCACCCTCTCATCCTACTACACACTGGCAAAAACACCAGAGGAGGAATAGGAGAAACCAGAGACGAAGGCAATCCCATGACTCTACCTCACACAACAATCGTCTCCAGCCTCAGGAACAGTAGAAACTGCATCACAAGTATATGATACTGCTTCTACCCTATCATCACTACCCAATGGCCATTCTCGAACCAGGCAGAGGCAGCAACCCAGTCATAGAAGAAAATGGGCCTGTGAAGCTAGTAAAGCTCAAAGATGTTATAGAGCGAACAAGAAGAAGTACATGAGATCCCTTCTCAAAGAGGAAAATCGGCAATGTGAAATAACACCTGAGGTACTTGAGAACTATTTTGACCAAAACTACTGTCCACCTTAATGGTCCCACACCAAACTGGTTTGATGAGGAACAATCAGACGATTCGCCTGGCGAAGAAGACCTTATGTATCCCATTATTGAGGCTGAGGTTGAAACTCAACTACGACGTCTACCCTTTCAATCTGCTCCTGGTCCAGATGGAGTACAATGTAGTCTGAACAGCTGAGCTTCTCACAATACATGCCTACTCAATGGTAAAATCCTGGACTCCTGGAAAAATAGCAACACCATTCTGTTGTACAAGAAAGGGGATGAGAGCCTCCTGCAGAACTGGAGAAATATTGCTGCAATCGACAATATACAAATTTTTGCAGCTATCTTGGCCCAACGACTTGCAACGTGGCTGGTAGATGAAAGAAAGCTCTCCCCAAGTCAGAAAGGCTTCCTCCCAATGGAAGGTTGTGCTGAACATTGTTTCACAATGGAGTCCATCTTGGCTGACACAAATAGGAGGAGGAAAGACATCAGACTGCTGTGGAATGGAGAAACTCAAAGTTCCAAAGTATTTTACAAACTACTGCAAAGAAATTTATAGTAATAGCAGGCAGTGTATTCGCACAAAGAATGGTCTGACTAGACCCATCCAAATCAGCAATGGCATAAAGCAGGGATTCCCCCTCAGCCCTCTTCTATTCAACATTTCATTGGAAGCAATTCTCCCACTCCTACATCAGAAAGCCAGTGGTCAGACATTCGAAAAATGGAACAAAGGTGACACAAAAAGTTTTTGCTGATGACATTTGCCTCATTACCAAGACTAAAGAAGAAGTTGAAGAACTCCTAACCGCCTTAGAGGATTTCTGCACTTGGTTTGGCTTATCAGTGAACCCAAACAAGTGTGGTTGTTTATCCCTTGTTGATAGAAGCTGCTACCGAGGGAGATATGTGGAGGATTTCTCACCATTGTACAGAAGAAAGATAATTCACTCACTGCAGTGGGACGACACGTATTGATACCTTGGTGTTGAGGTTGGTCGTGGAAGAGGTGTGTCCAGAAACTCGCTTAGAGAAGACATATTGAATATTGTGGAGAAGATACTAGCTAGTAAATTGACCCCATGGCAAAAAGTGGACGTGGTCAACACTTTTGCACTCTCCAAGGTTACATACGCCCTCCATATGTCCCAGCAAGAGGGCTTCAGGTCAACCTCAGTGTTTGCATTTATTGTAGGATCTTTGGGATCATGGGACCCTGTGAACTCCTCATGTCTACAAGCTCTTGGAGTCAGGTATAAGTATTCCAAGCTCTTTTCTAAGCTCTGTGTGACTGGACCGCCTCTGAAATAGTGTAATACCAAGGCAACCCGCGAAGAGGGTGAAGCAAGCTCCTATCCGCTCTCCAAGTCGCAAAAATTAAAGTAACAGCTTTGGGGCAATGCCCCAGTTAGAGCTATTACACTCTAAAGAACTAGTTCAAAAAATTCATTAATAATAATGACAAGGTAAACATAAAGAAAACTGTGTGACTGTGGCTAGTCATACCTCTCTGAAAAACAGGGGAGCATACATAAATAAACAATACACTGTTGAGCTATTAAGTTCATCAAATGATGATACATTAATGAAGTGATAATACACTAATTAACTGATAGTTTACAGTTAATGATGAGAAAGTGAAGTACTGGTGTTGAATGTCATTTGCGTGCTTTCCAGACTGCAAGCGAACCTTTCAGGCTATCATAGCCATTTACAGGGGGAAAATATTTTTATGACACATTTTTCTGATTAATGTTGTAGCTATTGTGGAACAGTGAACCTGAACGATAGAGCACTCAGTATGTGTGGGTAACCGCACGCAAATTAAGAAAGTTTGTTCCCCCCATATCCTAATTAGAGTGTTCAATTATTGACTTATTTTTAGGTAAAGCAGGAAATAAACGCAATCAATTTTGTATAGGAAGCACTTTTAAACAGTTATTCAACACTCCTTGGTGTGTTTGGCGTAGTACTGGGTGGATTTGTGGACATAATAATACCAGGGCTACTCTGGTGTTCATAAAAAAAATTGATACAAAGCCTTAGATTGGCATATAACCATCAACATTATAATCACATCCACTTATTACATTGGAAGACATGCACACAAGATATGACCACCCATAGATCATGGATCTTCATTACTTACGTTCTTTTATAACTACAATGTGATGCATGCAGCATAATGGAAAGCACTTATATTGGCGAGCTTTTGCATGCATTATAATACTTCATGTCATCTACTGTTCTCCTTATGGTCAATGAGTTCAAGTTAGTGACAGTATGTGGTTTAAGGTCTTAATTTTAGACAATGTATTAGCTAGTTGTACCTGAAGTACTGATGGGTGATGCCAAATCTTCCTGTTCAGGCAACACTACAATTGCCTACGGCATATCTACTGACCAGATGTAAGAGAAAGGTGTTTGAAATTAGTTGGATAAGGTAAAAGCAACGATGTTACTGATGATGATGGAGTATTATTATATGCCTGCCAGTTCAGATGGACAGCAGAGCCTCCAACCCTGAGAATTCCCTAAGTTCTAATCGGTAATCGCACAAAATATTAGGGAATTTTTTTTGTATATTATGTGTCCGATTCAGCTATCAAGAATTAGTGCATACAGACTCCACTTCCCAGAAATGTACGTTGATAATCACGACAATTCCATAATTAGAGTTTACTTAGGATTTACAAAATTGTATAGAGGTTAGCTAACAGACTAGTTTTCAACACAATATAAATTTACCAATATTCAGGCAGTGCTTTTTACTACCGGTGGACCCACTTCGTGGGGTAACTGCTACTGAGTGATACTACTAAAGAAGTACTGTTGCTTGTATTCTTGAAAGAGCTTCTACCACAAAGAAATGCTCTTCACAAATTTTTTTAACTATTTTTCTATGTAAATATATTGTTTTTTGTTCACCTTGTCATTCGAATATTCCTGCTCAATATTTTTTTCAGTGAACTGGGCATGGGGGAGGGGTCAATGCATTATGTGAAACAGATATTAAAAGTGATAAATTAACAAGGGAAAGCTGTGGTTGAAAGTTGGGGGCTCCAGAACAGCGAGTGACGCAGCGCGTGATTTGTGGGTGGAGTTTAAACGCTACCATCTAGCGTTCTGTTTTAGCTGATTTTCCTGGTAAAATTGGCTACCTCGGTTTTTGATAGCTGTGCTGAGCTTCGTATTGTACTCATTTGTACGTGTTATATAACTTGCGAATATAATCTATTATCAGGTAAAGTATAGGATAGCTGTTTAATATACCTTTAGTCTTGTGTAATACAATAGCTAGCTACTGTATAGGAAATATTCATATTTTGTACAGTAGCGATTATAATTAATATTTATTTACCTGATCAAAGTAGTTAGTTAAACCTTAGCTACAATAGTAGTCAAATCATAATATAGATCTGATGAAAAATGCAATAAATAAATTTGTCCAGAGAAAGACAGGATTTATATTGCATATTATATAATTAAGCTGTGATTACCTTACTTATATTATTATTGTGGCTGTTGTTGTTATTATTATTATCATCATCATGATACACTGCCACTACTTCAACTAATACTACTACTACTACTACTATTATAGTTGTTGTGGTTGTACTTGCATATGCCATTGTTTTGAAGATGCTGTTACATAATATTAAGCCTATGAAGCTAGCTATCAGTTTTACTATACATTATTCATATTGTTTATTTTTATTTTTTTCGTTAGATTGTTACAATTTATCTGATTGTCATGGAACTCTTTACCTTTCATTTGTTCCTGAGAACAATGCTGACTGTTACTAATGCTACCACAGGAGTGGCTCGTTCAGCCAAGAAGTGGTACAATAAGAGGAAGGGAAAGAAAAGGACTCAAGCTAAGCCTGGTTAGTTCTTGTAGCATTTTGAAGTTGTTGTAATGAGTCACATTACCTAATTCAAACTACACCAATTACATGTGTCTGTGTACCAGTTTTTTCTTTTGTCTTTAAACTTATTTTAGATTCCCCCACTCCATCTGGTACTTCTTCCTCCTCACTAGTTGGCAACATTAATGTTCCTTCCTCTCTGACCTCCAGTAACACCTTGAAGCAATATCACTTGTCTGATTTTGAAATGGTCAGAGTGCTCGGGAGAGGAACACACGGGAAAGTGAGTTAAAATAATAATAACGATAACAAGATACATTCAGTTATGATTTTATATATGGGATATATTCATAATTTGTGTTTTCTTATAATAGTAAAACTTTGTATGTCATAACAATTACATACTAATGAGTTGATACAATGATGTATATAATATTATACTATTTGTTTTACAGGTTTTTCTCGCTAGGGAAACTGGAACTCGACAATTTTTGGCCATAAAGGCTCTGAAAAAGACTTATGTGTTGAATCGTGATATGGTGGCAGCAACTTTTGTGGAGAAGAGAGTCCTATCTCTTGGCTCAACTTTCCCTTACCTCCCTACACTGCATTCCACATTTGACAGTCCAGTACGTTTAATAGATTATTTTTAGTTTAAGCATTATTAGGCATGAGAAAAACCATGGTCTGTCTGTCTGTCTGTCTGTCTGTCTAGTGTATTTCATATTTAGCGTGCTTTTTTTTCCAGACATTATAGCAGTGTTGTGGTAATTGCAATTGGTAATTGTAATTAGCTGTAATCATTACACCATCTGCAGTAATTGTAATTGTAATTGTAATTGCATACCTGTAATTGGCAAGTAGTTGGGGTCAAAGACCACTTTGGTAAAGGGTCAGTTCTAAAGCACATGGTTGAATTGAAACAAAATTACAAACTTTGTGGGCCCTATTACATGACCACTTATCCTGAGGAGGCTATGTGATGTAATTGTATGTAATTGCTAACAGATTTGTTGTAATTAGTTTTTAAAGGTGTAATTGGTAATTGAAATTGTAATTGAGAAGCAAAAATTTAAAGTAATTGTAAATGTAATTGATTACTTTACTCCTGTAATTGCCACAACCCTGTAGTATATATATATATATATATATCACTATTATTCAACAGAGTCACTTATTCTTTGCTATGGACTACCTGAGTGGTGGTGACCTCTTCTCCCATTGTAATAATGGTGTGGGGCTAGGACTTGAGAGAGCAAGGTAATATTAGACAATGTAAACTGTCACATAAATTAAACTACTTCACCGTTTGCACAGATTTTATGCGGCAGAAATATCAGCAGCATTGCAGTTTCTCCACAAACATGGAATCATTTACAGGTAAACTAAGTTTATTTTCAACATTATCGTCACATTTTGATCAAATTAAAAGAATATTTAATTGATGTCTTACGTTGAACTAGTTATATACTTCTTTTAGGGATTTGAAGTCTGAGAATGTTTTGCTGGATGCTGAGGGTCACTGTGTATTGGCTGACTTTGGTGTGAGTTGTGAGAATATTATTCCAGGAGTGACTACTTCAAATGACTATGCAGGCACTGTGGAGTATATGGCACCTGAGGTATGGTTGCCATGGCCATATATATATATTATTATTAACATATTTAAAAAATAGTTTAATGATGAATCATAAAGATTAAGAAAAATAAAGCAAATGTGTATAAAAATTGGTATATATATTTTAAATTTCATAAAAACCACTCATTCAAAATATAATTAAATAATAATTTCTGGTGTTCATTATAGGTCATCAAAAGGGAGAACTACTCATTTACAGTTGACTGGTGGTCATTTGGTGTCTTGTGCTATGAAATGCTATTTGGGGTGGTAAGTATATGTTTACGTGTTCTTATGTTTTATTTGTTCTGCTGGTATAGTTTCGTTTCTTTATTTCAGTTCATATTGCATTTGTAGTTTTAAGAGTCCCAATTATAGTACAGCAGTGGGATGTAAGGGGGTGTGGTTAATAGTAATACTCGGCTATATAATGCAGTATTTATAAAATATCAGTTCTCCAGAACAAACCGTGGGAGCAATAGAGTGTTCACTATGCTACATTTCAGTACATAGGAAACTATAGAATGTCGCATGATGTGGAAATATATACAAAATAAAATCACTAAGCATGGGTGCATTGGAGCGTTCACTATGCTACATTCAATATGTTGGAAAGTATAGAATGCTCGTGTGATGTTGAAAAACTAATAAAAATAACAAATTTGTATAAATATACATTGGATATATCCCTTGTGCATATATATAGTATATTGTGATATTGTCCTATAGCTGCCCTTCCATGGAGTGAATGAACAGGAACTGGTCCAGTCTATTCTCACATCCAAAGTGAGCGTCCCACAGAATACCAGCATGCGGATCATCACCTTCTTGAGTGCTGTAAGTTTCTTTAGTAATATAATTACAAATATGAAAAAGATAAATGCATGCAGGTTTTGAACAGAAATCCTAATAAAAGGCTTGGGTGCATGGAAAAGAAACATCCCATCAGGAGCCATCCATTTTTCTGGGAAATAGACTGGGACAAGTTGGACAACAAGCAATTGGAACCTCCATTCAAACCACACGTGGTACGTTTATGTTTAGATTTTGAGTGGCAAATAAAGACCTATGATTTACTTTGCATGTCTGTTAGAATTGTATATCATAAATTTTACAAACATTATGTTATCTAGCAATAGCTATGAACTGATGTAAAGGATAGTGGTATTAGTAAAGAGGTTTAACTAGTATACTAGTAGCTGCCCATTACTCGTTTATATCTCCATGTTAGTTGTTTGTTGCTGTTTTTACAGCCGCACAATGGAGACAGCAGTAACTTTGATGTAGACTTCACCTCCCAGCCTGTCAAACTCACTGCAGTTGCCCCACATCTGGTGGAAGCCATCAACCAAGAAGTGTTTGAGGGATTCACATCCTCCACTTCTACTTCCACCAACAACTCCTCTACCAGGGTCTAGGTAAACATGTGAAGGTAGTTTGTAGAATATGAATTTAGATAACATACAACATGGTTATTCTTTGTGACTGTTTAGATTACATAGATGAAATAATTACTAACTTGATTTAGTACAACTCGCATTCGATTTTTCTTGTTTTGTTTTTTACAGAAGGCTGTTGGCCTTCAGACCTCCCCCCTCCCCTGTCCTACCAACCCATGCTCCCGTTTCCTCTCCCCTCTCTCCAAAGGTCACAGATGATTCTTCAAACTAGTGTCATCTGTTATGTCATCACTTTATTACAATAACTTCTCATGTAATGTAAGTTACTTGTACGAATGGTTTGCCATTTCTTGCATCTGTGAATGTAATATTTAATTTCTTCTGTAAAAAATCTTATTTACAGACACACCAGTTATAAAAATTATCCATTAAACCATCATCTTCTATTGAAGTTATTTCCATATCAACTCTCATCTACTACAGAAGACACGCAGTCACTTCTGTTCAACACTACCTCCTCCCCAGTGACGAACAAAAAATATTTAATGGATTTGATGAAGTACTTTATTTCAAGCCTTTCAAAGTACTTAATATACATAGTAAGTTCCTTTGCAATCTAATATCTGCACATTAAAGCAAGGAACTTTTTATTGATTTTTAGACTTGATGTCAAAACTCTTTTGAAATGATCGTTTGGCTATGAGCAACATTATGAAAATTAATATAAACTCCACACTGCCAACGAGAAAGGAATAAACAAGTAGTCATCAGTGCCTCTCTTCTCTTCAAACGCCACACGGTATTCCCTATTTTAATTTTGACTGCATACCTTTGCTAAATATACAGTAGATGTCATAAGCTTAAATGGTTAATACCAATCAGATGTAATAATTGTAAAGAAAATTTTAATATGTAAAAGAAATTGATTCATACCACTTTGTAACGATTCTTTTTTGTTTAATATGCTATAATCAGAGCATGATGACACTTTCTATACATTTAAATGGATCAAAAATTAATGATTAAATATTTTTCTTGTAGAAATTTGTTTTATGAATATTTGGAGCTCGAAGTCATTCTACAACCAGAGTTACCGTAGCAAGTTCTTACATTTGCTCAAATACCAATTATGATCATCTTAATTCCTACTATAATATTGGCTACAGGAACATTGGAAAAATAAGGCAACAATTTGAAGTAAAGACAGAAGTGGATCCCTTACCAGATATGTGGCATCCACAATGAACAAACATGGGAATCTAATACTCAGTCAAAGAGACCCAGAAAGAAAAAGAAAAAAAAAGGCCTTTAGGCCACATAGCTTGGAGTAGAACTGAATCAATGTCACAATGTCTGGGTATAACAGACATTGGTGCAGTGATACTCCTAGCTATGTGACCTGGATGGGGTTGTTGTTTTTTTCCTCATAGGAAGGAGTATCAGAACTCACTCACTATAGTTGTTTGACTCATCAAAATACAATAATCATTTATATTATAGGGTCAGTGGCATTTGACCTCGCATACTTGATGGATTTTATCAATCAAAATGGTCAAAGGAAAAGCTAAAATTAAATAAGTAGTGAGAAAATACTTCAGTTAGAAAATCAAACTCATGATCCCCACCTGTAGCTGCCACACAGCACTCTAATCACTAAACTATGGCAATCTACTAATTCCAACCTAATACCTAATTTAGTATGTAGAAAACTTGATGTAGTCTTGACCGCAAAGACCCTTTATTATTAAGGCTATTAACTTTCTGATGTTGACTGGAAACACTTCAACCTCTAGAGTGGAGCCAGAATAGAGTCTGTAACAATATCAAAATCAATATACTGATTGGAATGGTCAGTGTGGATCATCAAAAGTTCTATAAATCTTTAAAATTGGAAGCCATCATTGTTTATACCATCATACATGAAGTACCCAAAGTGTGACTTACTGCAAAGTAATCCAACTATTAACTATTCAACTTAATACACAAACAATATACCGTACTATAATCACTATACATATATGTAAATATATATATATTAACACTTGCAATGGAGTGTAAAATTCACTATGCTTGTTTCACTATCTCCTCCTACCCCCATCAATTCATTAATTAGCCATTTAATGAACTAGCTATGAGATTATTTTATGAAGTTTTTTTTTTATTAGTGTTGAAGGGTTCAAAAGTATCACATGTTTCTACATTGTAATTATAGTTAGTGTTCCCAGGTTCAAACAAAAGCAGATAATGGGAAGACCAGAGCTACGTACACAATGGCCTCAAATGAGTAAGGGCTTAACATAATCAAGATCAAGTTCCCCAGAGGACACAATAGCAGAAAAAAAACAATATTTATCCGAAGTGTATGGACTGCAATAATTATGTGCAGTTGAAATGGAATGATGAATCTCCATACTGTATGACTTCACTCAGTGCCCATTCAAGTTTGCCAAAGTCTTGATGACAGAAGCAACAGGGTAAATGGTTACCAAGATGCTGAATCCAGAACAACCTTTTCTTGCAGTCTCTCGCTGTAATCATAATTGTACACTGAACAAATATGAAAGCAGTAAGTACAGAAATTTGACAGTGAGAAACATTAAGAGACAACAGAAAATTTGTAACTTAGCTTTTGATCTTAATTCCACCACTTAATAGCTACGTACTGTATTTACGGCTAACTTATTCTAGCAGAGCCAAACCCGCTATATACTTTCTGGGGATTACACAGCTAATTCTTTAATGTCAAATGACGTAGGGTCCCATCAAAATAAATCCAAACGTATATGTGTTAGATTAAATAATTCGCACACTACCTTGTCAATTGTATGGCTTCAGATTTCCTTACATCCCAGGTACAATAGAGTATACTGGGCATATGAAGACAAGATTGAAGTGAGAGGAAAAGTTAAGAAAAGGTGTATACAAACTGTAACTTGTATGTGAAGATGCTATATACACTGTAATTAATTTTAATGAGTGTGTACACTTCAGCATTGCCCCATTCTACCACACCCAATATATCATAATAATGCTGGTCCAAGTAGAGCAGTTAGTATGGCCTACACTGTCTCACCAAATAAGACACAAGCTATCTTTACATTATCCTACTGAATTATATACACTGCATCTATATCTTCTATAATATTGACCTTCGCTCAGCTATAGTTATAACCGCACATAAAGAATGTACACGTCTAACGCATGTCAAACTCAATTGTACTGACACCAAGCAGTGTCATGTTGATGGTCATGTAGAAGGTCTAGTGTGTACTGAAGACAACATACTGATCTAATGGCTGCCACATGCCATACCACAATGATAGAGATTTATTCCTTAGGAACAAGTGTGTCACCTTCGTTTGTAGAGTGCCAGATCTATCTAATATGAATACATCCATGACAATCTTTACAGGTAAGATTCGGTGTGAATGGTTTGAGTTATAGTGTCAACAAGAGTTTTAGCTACTTTGATAGCAATCGTAACCATCCCCTCTGTGATAAATTCATGAATCATTTCTAGTCAATGAAGTACATGTGGTTCCAAGATCTATCCATAATATACCTAAATATAAAAAAAAAAGGTTATCAATAATTATTCCAAAAAAATCTCTCCCTATTGACTTGTAAAAAGCTGTGAAATAAATTAGAAGGTTGGAAGACGGTAATGATCAACGGCAACAGACGGTAACAATAGACTGTAACGATTGATGACAATAATAACGATATCTAACAGAAAATAATGGTCAATGTTGTGAAGAATTATTGCAATCAGCTATTTTGTAGCGTAAATGGTAAAGTGTGAGGTGAAATGCGCGGGAAAACTACATTCGCGCATGCTATTTGGTGACCTAAAGAAACCCAACCTTTCTACGACCCACTGTACGTTCAGGTGAGCTCTCTGTGATAAAAAGAACTCCTAAATTCAGGTCAGCATCGCTTCTCGGCCTATTGGCTAAGATCAAGTAGAAATAACTGTTCTTTAGAGTGTAATAGCTCTAACTGGGGCATTGCCCCAAAGCTGTTACTTCAATTTTTGCAACTTGGAGAGCGGATAGAAGCTTGCTTCGCCCTCTCCGCGGGTTGCCTCGGTATTGCACTATTTCCGAGCGCGGCCCATTCCCCTTTACAGGGGAAAAATATTTTTATGGTACATTTTTCTGATTAATGTTGTAGCTATTGCGCGCGACTGATAGGGCACACATTATGTGGGCGCACGCGCACGCAAACCGCACGGTGAGTGTTCAATTATTGGCTTATTTTTAGTAAAGCAGGAAACACAATCAATTTGGTTAGGTGTAGTACTGGATGGATTTGTGGACATATAATACCAGGGCTACTCTGGTGTTCATAAAAAATTGATACAAAGCCTCAGATCACCATAATCACACCCACTTATTACCAAGCTGTTTAATTTTGACACCAGTTGAAATAATAGTGTATGAATGGGAATTACTTCCCCACACTTTCTGATTGCATGAAGCTCTTAATCCTAGTGGCTGTGACCTTTGACTGAAGCCTTAAAACAATAACCCAACAGCAGCCACATAAGATACCTCACTGGTCATATCACTTCAGTAGGAAGCTACATACCTGGGTTGCATCCCACAACAAAAGTCTTCCCATACTCCATATGTTTCTATAATCATATCTGCCATCTGGAACAAGAACATCTTGTGGCTGCGATGGACATACACTCAGGTGCATGCATGGCTGCAAACACTACCTGTCTCATAGCAGTAGGCCTTGTCTAGGTCCTACATCCATGAGTATCACATTCCTGTTTACTTTGTGGTACGGACTTTCCTCTCCTGATAGTCACTTATAACCACTGACTTATATTTTGGTACTGACTTCTTAAATAATAGAAAGCAACTCAACTGAGAGGCAAGCTAAGATGCAAGGGGCCACAAAAGATGTGTGTTAAAGTTGTTAGCAACCTATAATTTCAGCTTTTTGGTTTCTAACAAGTCCCACAACCAGAAACCAAAAAGCTGAAATTATAGGTTGCTAACAACTTTAACACACATCTTTTGTCAATAAATCACACTTGGCTAGACCCTGTGCCTCCAGACGAATTTCAAACAATGTTTTTTTAACATTCTACTGTATATTTGGTTGTTTTATTGAGGTGTACTGTAAAATTACTGCATAGTTTACCATGCAGTAACCTCTAATTCTGGAACATAATACAAACCACACTACAACTTGCTATGTTTTACTCATGTTTTACCAATCCAGTGTAATTATTGTTCCAGAATAAGAGTTTACTACAGTTTCAACTAGTAACATTGATTAATAACTTAAAAAGAGATTATTAGGGTAGCTAACCAAAGCTAAAGCTCAAAATTGTCTGCAGATTAAAACTAAAGCTATGCAAATTTAGAATAACCAAAACAAAACTAGAATTCAAGTTTGAAAAAAAACTCATATTCATCTAAGCTGTGACAATCCATGCTTGATAGGAAGAGACAGGCCACATGTTTCAGCCAGTGTCTCAAACAAGCTTTCATCCTGTCTTTTTCTTTTAGCTCACTATGAAAATTGATTTTTTGGGGGGATGAGTTATGTAGATTTGACCGTAGAAAACTCCATAGCTGGTGTCACTGTAGTTGATACTTACACTGTGGTTGATAGTGTCGTGGTTGTGTATGGTGTCACTACTGTGGATGGTATTACTGATGTGGCTGGATAGTTGGCGGTCAGCTAGCTAGCAGCTGATGTACAATGAGTGGCTAATACCATAATGATTCTAGCAACTAGTATGTGAGTACTTTATAACCATGCATCTACTATTGACTACTGCTTTAGGTTTTAAGCTGCAGTATGTATGAATTCATTTTCAGTCTAACAGTGATCACACCATAGGAGACTTTTGGTTGGAATTGTAATGGTGATTGTGTACACTGCTATTAGGTGTATGTAATAAATAAAAAAAGATATAACTTTAACTATCCAAAAGTTGGGGGGTTATGCCCCTACCCATCCAAGTTGAGGGGCTGGAGCCCCCTGAGCCCTCACCTTCCCAAGCCTATGTTAGTTCACCACACACCTATTGACATTGTGGTACTGAGTGAGATGTCTCCCACAATTTACATGCCCTCAGCTGCTGGCCCAGTGCAGTTAGAGACCAGATGGGATGACCTTGGTGCTACATAAGTACTCATCATAATAATACCACTCCCTCTCAGCTGCTAGGGTCCCCTGAAGTTAGAGACCAGCTGGGATGACCTTGGTGCCTTGGTGGTCAGCCCTCCCTCTCGACAGCTACCTATGCAGTGTCCTAAAGATGCTAAGCAACTCTTACTGCAGGCAGTACAGCTCCCCCAAGTGGAGAGAGTGCAGCTATTTGATGGAGGTCAGGGAGATATCCTGTTCTTGGTAGTTGTAACTAATCAGTTTCAATTTACTGCACCATCCCAAATAGTGGGTTAATAAAAAAAACAAAAACAAAACAAGACAACACTAAGCTGAAGCTGGCCAAGATGGGTTGCACCGTCTGGTGAAAGTCGTGATGGTAGACTAAGAAAATCTGCTACATCGTATTATTGAACTGAAAGCTCTGGTCCCAAACTGCTCGCAGTTGACCGGTTCTACTGTAGCTCCGAACACCATCTGGTTCCAAACCTCTACTTTCCACTTGCCCCCTCTAATAGCAAATGTATTGCTTTCCACCTCTTAAAGCAAGCAACCTCTCATTTGTGAACTGAAAGCCCAGGCCCCAAATTGTTATCAGTTTGGAGGTTCTATTGTAGTGCAACAAAATATTGAAATTACAAGAAAACATCTCAGAAGTCCACAATAAAGTCCATAAATTGGAATTGGCGTAAAAAACTACAGATATTACAACATTGTTCTTGGACAGATTATACTTTATACATCTTCTCTTGGAAAGTTTCCACTTGTTGTTTGGTTTGTGCCACCAGATCACTCCATCTACACAAAATTATGTACATACACAAAATAATAGTGTATCAGATATCCCCATAGGAAAACTATGTACAGTGGGCATTACTCCAATACCTACACAATTCCTTGAGATTAGAAACTCATTATTGACCATTCCTACACATTACCCATTGAAAGATTCTTAAGTCTACTAGTGAGGAATACTTAGCTATAAATTGCCTTAGCTTGTTTTGTTTTAGCCAACCGAATACTCACTTGTCTTTTTGTTCGTCTGACAGGCCATGGAGCAGCTTCAGTGTGCTCCTGATGGACTTCACAAACTCATTATCTCCTCCATTTTTTCCTACAAAAAAAAAGAAAAAGAAAAAAAAAAGAAAAAAAAAAAAGAAAAAAAAAGAAAAAAAGAAAAAGAAAAAGAAAAAAAAAGAAAAAGAATAAACACTTCCACGGTTTCTTGTAACAACTATACCTCTACTGAGCACGTGCAGAAGATGAAGCGCAGCCAGGTGGTTGAGTAGTTTCTGTGATACCTCTGCATCCTCATCACTGGCTTCTGTCAAGTGCTCATAGAGATGAGAACCAAACAACCTACAAGAAGGGAGTCCACAAATGAAGGTCAAACCAATAACTAACCTAACAAAGGAAAACAGTGAAAAGAATGTTTGTGTTCGAATAGAGAAGAAACTTTCATAAGATTTAGCTACTAATATAAATGTGACCGTCTACGGGAAAACCGGGCACAACGCGGCGTGCGTAATATCGAGAAAAGATCGATCGATTTCTTAAAAATGTATTGTTTTAAGCCGACGGAAGGGAACGGTTAGGTCTATTATAGCGGAACGACTTAAGCTACGACGATAAAACTTGGAGAGCTCAATATCTGGACGCCGACAACTCCGTAAGTGCAAAAAATTTTTTTTCGAAGGGTGCCGCGTTGTGCCTGGTTTTCCTATAGACGGTCACAAATAGACAGATTTATTGTTTTATAAATTAATTATTGGTGATTATTGTCTAACCACCCAACCTATCAATCTACAATTCAAGTACAGATATTTAAACCTTTAGCTTTTATTGACGCCATTGAGAGGGGAAATAAGTGGTCTAATTATATCAAATCCTTCATACAGTACTGTATGACTAAGCACACTTCCCAATGACGTAACCTAACTTCTAACTATTATTTGAACTATAGTCTTCCCAATTAAATTGACCACACAAACAATTTCAAATGGAAATATCCATGCACTCAATGTTTGCACCATTGTATGCATAGCATAAAGCACAAGGTGGGTAAACTTCTCCTCACGTTGAATTACCTTGTGGATTGCTTGTCCTTGCATACTTGATTCAACAGCGAACTAACAAACACTGGCAGGTCATCCATGCCCGTCGGGCTGACTTCACCAGTGCTCTACAACAAACACACACACACACACACACAACATACTTACATGTCATTTTTCAATATGATCACTGCACAGTAGGTCATGCAATTCAACAAGGGGTAGAGTAAAAAGAAATGAAAAATGAATGGGCAAATAAACAAAGGAATGAATGAATAAATAATCAATTTCCTTTTTTGAGTGGTGCTGCACTACTTGCTTTGCATGACACACCACTTGGATACTTGTATAACTACATTATCCACCACTTTGCTTATTGTTGTTGTTCTTGTTCTTTCTTTCCTTTTCACTAACACATGCACCACCACATCGTTACGCCCACCAATAACCTCACAACGCGCATGGAAAAACACACACAGGTTTTTTTTGTTTTGTTTTTTTGCACCACTTGGATTGAAAATCCTAGAGAGAGCATTGACTACAAGTGACTAGAAATACAATATTCACTTCAGGTTTCAGCATTCACACAATGAGCAAAGTTCGACTCAGTGGCCTGTAACCTGATCATCATGCAATAACTCTCAAACCAACAGCTAGTGATGTGTATGTGTGTGCGCTTGATATCCTTACAGCTCTGATGTGCTGCGTCTGAGCACGTAGTGTTGACCGCACAAACACGGAGTAGGTGTGAAGTGGGTGTGGTGCGACAGAGAGAGAGGAGGATCGCAATGATGCCACAACGACTGCAGTCACACACTGACGCACAGTGTACCATGCCTGCACACACACACACACACACGTCTTTGACATTGCAGTTAAATGGGCTATTGCCATTGCTCTGGTAAATTTATAAGAAATTAAACCAAAACCAAAATAACTAATATAAACATTTTCAGAATCCAGCAAAATGATGTTGATTTCCTCTTCACACAAACAAGTAAACAACAACATTGTATTGTAAATCACAACATCTGTACTCCTTTCACGTCATTAAATTATTGTTCCGTGCCAATGTTTTTTTCTAATTGATGCACACCCTTGGGCGTGGCTTGCCTTGCTGTATGTGGTCTGGGAGTCCTCTTGACTGACGCTGTGCAGTAGAGACAGTACTGCAGACAGCAGTGAGGAGGTGGGGCCCAGAGCCCCCGGCCCTGGGGCTATACCGGACACCTCCTGGTGGGTGGAGCTCTCACACAACTGGTAAAGTAGTTTGCACAAGTTTGGCAGAAGGGAATGGCCACAGGCTGAAACAAATAAAATAGTATAAAGATGTGACGGCAGACACGTGGAAATATATGATTCATGGTGTGCATCTGTAAAAATCCTCCCAAGAAAGAATCATTTTTGCACTTGGCTAAAGTCTTCTTCATGTATAAAGTCAAAATGAAGTTCATTAAAAAAAAAAAGCTGTGCTAATAGAATAGATAAATTTTACTATGGGTAAGATTTGTCACCATATATAACACAGCAAAAAGCAGGCCAGATCAAATGTAGTGACCATTAATTAGAAAGTGCTGAAACTCCAAAAAGCGGTGAAGAAACAGAGCTTAGATAGAGAGGTAGCCACTTCTCAGGCCAAGAAAAATTAAACACGTTCTAACTGGTAGACTCTCTCTAGTCTCACCAGAGCTATAGCGACCTCTCTCTAGTCTCACCAGAGCTATAGCGATATTTGCTCATAAGATAAAATATAGGAAAAGATACTCTCAGTAAAGCTGCATTATTCTAAGATATAAAATTCAAAACATAAAAATCAATATAAACATTAAACAAAACTGTCCTTAAAAACAACAACAACATTTTCAATGTAAGAAATGAAATCCCATCTTCCATGCTCACCTGAGGCTGCCATCTTCTTCCCTATGTCAGCTATCTCCCCATCCAGAGGTAATCCTCTGGTCAATCCCACAAGAATCATGTCCGACAGCAGTGACAGGATGTCCCTGGACAGATGCTCCGCCTCTGTCCTAGTGCTGGAGGAACCTCTGGATGCCACCACGGGATTAGATTGGCTCACCTTGCGCTTGCGGTTGCTCCGCCTTGTAGGTGGAGCTACAGAAGTAGTAGCCGATCTAGATTAACATGGTAGTAACAAATGAAAAATATTTCACTCATTCCGAACCAGAAAAGTCACAACTTAAACGTGCAAAAAACATCCTTCGTAGGTACATTTAGAGGCTCCCCTTTAATTACTTAATATTATTTATTTGATTTAAGAGAATATCTAGAGTTTGTTGGCTGGTCACGAGTGTAAATATGGCCAATCAGACGAATGATATTCTCCTGTATCAAATGAACAATAAATTTAGTTTAGTACACAATCAAGTAGAATCATTCTTTTCAGACTCCTCATATTGGCACCTCCTCATATTGGCACCTCCTCATATTGGCACCTCCTCATACTGGCACCTCCTCATACTGGCACCTCTATTGTTTAGGCAGCAATGAGATCACTTAACGAGAAGTGGATAGAATTTTGAGCTGATTGGAACTAAAAAGTACTTTAGAAAATGCAGAATTTGCAACACTTTCTAACATTAAAACACCTGATTAGAGGGATTCTGTATATAAATCAGAAATTATACAATTAGTTAAATAATCTCATACCACCTTCTACACTCATTGGAACTTATGGCACTCACTCTGAGATTTGAGACAATAGAGGTATCAGCACCCTCTTACACCATCCCATCAGTGACAGCATCTCGTCCACAAACCACGCCCCTTGCTCCTCCCCTTTGTCATCATCATCGGGCTCTCCAGTCTTCCGGTGCATGCTCATCCGGATGTACAGAGACAGTGATTGATGCAGGAGGTCAAAGGTTGCTGTGGTCTGGGTAGACCCACTGGAGAAATGCCTCTCCAACAGGTTCTGAAATAATGAAATAAGACAACAACACAAATAGAAGTAAACAACAACAAAATGTATTAGATGTGTTCTCTCTCTTTCACAGGCTTTTTAAAACAATACAGAATTAAAACCCAGGACCGCTCGTATAGCACACAAGCGCTCTGCCACTGAGCTACAACAACTACCCGGCGAACAAACACTCCAATTCTGTATTTATACTGTTAAGGGGTACTGCTATGCTACAGTCTCACTCTCAACAGACCAACGAAATTTCTCTTTTTTCAAAGATTCTTATTATTCGTTGAATGTATGTATGTACAGTGTGTATGTATGTTCGTATGTATGTGCGTATGTATGTATGTATGTATGTGCGTATGCATGTGTGTCTGTATGTGTGTGAGTGTGCATGTTACTCATCTATCCTTCACTCTCACCATGGAGTGTTGTAACATAGATCTCAGACTCCAGAATTTCTCCAACTCTTTCAGCTCCTTCATGCATACAGGATGACTCTGTAACAGACAGACATCTTTTAGATACCGAAAGGACCATTAAAATATATAAGCTCACAATCATCAAACTGAGCATGCTCAGTGCCAGAGAGGGCTGAGGGGGTGGAGGCTCCTCATGGTCCGCATTGGCCTTCCTTCCAGCGGCTTTCTTTCTGCCATTGCCTCTTCTACCAGTCTGGACAAACACAAAAATATCATATCCCATTTATGTGTTACAGGAACCCTTACTATCAGAACCAAGCACTGAGTGCTCGTGACTCAAAATGTGTATATAACTGCAGCTACAGCTCAATATTAATAGACTTCAAGATAGCAGAAAACTTGTGCACTGGTAATTCCAAATTTACGGCCTGGGATACTGTACTTTAAAGTGAATCCCATAGCAACAAGCAAATAAAAATAAAATAAAATAAAAATAATAACAATGATGGGTAATAATGATAATAATAATAAAATAATAAATAAATAAAAGATAAATAATAAATAAATAAATAATTAATTAATAACTAAATGCACTACCTTTCTTTTGGGTTGGCAGTCACCAGTTGTAGTCCCACTTTCACCTTTTTCCTCCAACAGTGGACGAAGCCCGCTAGTAACCAACTCAACAAGCTTGTCAGCCCGTTTCCACGACATCAAAGCCATTACCAGATGGGTGTGGTCTGAAGACCGAGATTGGATAGTTGTCAGACCAGACTGGAGGGAGCTCAGTGCAGAATCCACCATGTACTGGACTGATTCCGGAGGGAGGTGAGATGCCAGCAGGTAAAGGGCCTTCTGAGAGTTAACATCCTATAGAAAAACAAAACAAAAACACCTTACGTACTGCTTGTATACAAACACGGAAATGAAGGCTCCTTCAGTTAACACCTCTTGTTGTCGCATGACTAAGTGACTTAAGATGGAGCCAATGTCAGCACTCACTCTGCTCATTCAACACTTGACTACACATAGGCACTCTTTATCTTTACGTAACACAAGCATGCACACAATGTATTGTCCAGTATGCCTGTACATGCTGCCCTAGTATCCACTTACTGTTAAGGCTTCCCAAAACAACGGCAGATTCTTCTCTGTCCTGGTGACTAATCTCTGTCGCAATTTGCTGTATGTCTTCTTCCTCAGTCTGTCTTCCACTTCCTCCCACAGCACCACCGACACTTCCAGCAGCCCACACACACTTCCTTTCTCCACCCTCCCCGCTCCTCCATCCTCCTCCGTTTCCTCTTCGTCCTGTTCCTCTCCAGCATTGCTGGCACTGGCCAAGAGACCTTCGTTATCACTGAGTGGGGGGCTCTTTTGCCGCCAGATTGCCGGGAGAGCACTGGCTTTACGAAGTTTGCCCCCATCGTCTCCACTCTCTGGACAAACAAAAAAGATTGACTTCAATTTTCAATGCACAGATTGATTACAAAACAATAAAAATAAATAAAATAAATAAAAAACTTAATGCAAGTGACAATACGTATCTCAGCATAACACTAGTAAAAATAAGTGAAGTGCTCCAGCACAAATGGCATATAAGGAATCTGATAAAAGTTAATTTTCCCTAGTAGTGATACATTTGTGGCTTCATCTAAATGACCTGTGTTCCTGACAAAAAAAAATCCATCTACTTAAAACGGCAGAGTTTTTAAAAATGATATACAGTAAAGGGTTTCAATGCCATAGTAACCACTCTCCGCAACTATTTGAAAGACAAAAACAAAACAAAAAATAAAAACAAAATAAAATGCACTTCTAAAGAAAGTCTCCCTAAATTGTGACTTGCTCACTGCTGCAGTAGCTGAAAAAGCTGTGTAAAGGCAGCTAGTATGTTATTTGGTAGTTAATGTTTACACTGTGCTATTCTTTAGCTATGTAACAGAACACTTTCACACACACACGTGTTCACTGGATATACCAACACAAGACTTACTTTCTGACTTGATTATAGGACAATTGATTTAACCATGACAAACAGTGTGTTAGCTGAGATAGCTGAGTCCGCAAAAAATCAGATTCATGATGTCAGAATCAATCTAATTCAAAGGGGTAACAATAGATGATACAGGTAAATATCGATAAACCAGAGGATTCCGTTTAGTGGAGTATGGGGACGGGGTTGACCACCAAGTAACAAAAACATGACATGAAGGTCAAAGTACAAAATGACACGTGTATGTCCACACATACATACAAACATCCCGGATTCTCACTTTGTTACCCCTCGCTCGCCAATAAGACAAAGGAAATTTTATCAGGCAAATAACAATTATGTGATTGGCTATGAGAAAATCGACCGGTGTGACAATAAATTAAAATCGAATAAATGCGCAGTAAAGTCAATTTACTTATTCAACCCCTCTCTCCCACTCACCATCATAACATTATACATAATTCTTTCGTAATAGTATAACGGTCCGTGCACAGAAATCACTAGTAAAACTTTAAACGCGATTTTCTCTTGTGTTTAATTTTTGTGATGGAGCTAACACTTTCTGAACGTTTATATAGCCCACGGAGAAGCTCCAAGCTAAAGAACAAACGGTAAACGCCTTTGACCTGTTAAAACCACAGGATTACCGAATAAAATCGATTTTTTAAATTTTGTCACAACGGTCGGTTTCTCATAGCCTGTCACATATAAACTCACCATAATGATACACCACCACTACTACTACTACTACTACTACTACTACTACTACTACTACTACTACTAATAATAATAAACAGTGAATACGGGTCATTATTTAAATGCCCGTACAGTACTTGGCGCTAATTTACCTGTAGCTGTGCTGGCTCCATCCTCTTTAATATACTGCATAATTGCAGCCTGAAGGGCCAAGACAAGTCTGACCACCTCTCCTGGGGGCAGGTGGGCGGCGGCCAGCTGGTAAAACCTGCGCGTTGCTCCTACATTCAGACGTAACAGGGACAAGCAACGCTGGACCTGAGAACACCAAGGAGACAGTGTGGATAAATCAGCAAGATAGGATAAGAGAAGAAGAATAGAAGTATAAACATACGAAATTTAAATAAAGACTAATAATCTACTGTCACTATAATCCACACTCAAAATCATATTAACACTTCAAGGTCCATAATATTGTTCCTTACAAATACTTTGAAGAACTCAAACACAAATACAAATACAAATACAAATACATTCTTAGATGTAGTATTTCAACTACAAATACTACTTTTGAATTGCATCACAATTACAGTAGATAAAGTGTTACATGGAAAATAGATTATACTTGACGAACATTAGTTCTTCAAAAGTTTTGTACTTTGAATAATATCTGTTCGGTCAAAACATCTTTCCTGCTATGCTATACAATGTTTGAACTGGAATAAACTGGAACTAGTGTTGCAAGATGTGGTGGTTGTAGGCGTGATTATGATTTGGAAGTTTAGTGGGTTTTTTCTGTTACTTGACAGTGCTGGGTTAGATTCACGTTGAAGAAACTTGCCTTTTATTCATATACGTTCAGTTATTTAACAGCAGCTTTTCACAATAGGAGGTGGAGCTATTTAGTTACTACAATATAATTATGCCAGCAGACCCCAACCCTGGTCATGTGACTACTAAAAGACTAACCATTGCCCTTGCAACCAATGAAGGGGTTTTCAGTATTGTAAGTTATAAGTAGCTGTTGTACTAATATTGATATTTTATTGTTGTCATTGTGTGTGCGTGTGTGTGTGTGTGTGTGTGTGTGTGTGTGTGTGTGTGTGTGTGTGGCTGTGTGGTGTAGTGGTTGTGTCCTGGGCTCAGGGCCCTGAGGTCCTGAGTTCAAGCCCAACTCAGGCATTTTTCCATCTGATTTCCATCTGCCTCCCACCAGCCCCACCAGTCCACCCAGCTGTGATTGGGTACCTGGCATTTGCTGGGGTGCAAATTCAAGGCCTTTTCTCATGAAACAACAATGGTCCAGGTGGGACTTCGGGTGCCCACACCACTTGCTGTGAGGAAAGGCCTGTTCTCCTGCGAGTTCCTAGCCCGGCTCCAGGAGCTTTGCTTGCACGGCTCACAGTGCCTGCTTAGTGCACAGGCATCCTGGCTCTGCCAGGTGCGCGTGACCGCCTAGCGGCAGTAAGAGAACTTGCATTTTTGTGTGTGCGTGTGTTTTGTTTTATTTTTTACAATTTTTTTTTCTCGGCCTCCTTACATTCATAAAACGTATTCTCTATTTTTTACAGGCTATAATAATGCAGATTGAACCAATGTTATTTCTAGCATACTGCATGTGGTCTGTAAGCCACATATGAATAGCTTGTTTACACTCAACCTACCATTTGTGATGAAGAAGGCTTGAAGGCATCTACCATGAGAGCCACGATCCTCTTCACCACATGAGCACTATCTACTTCCATACGAGCTAAGAAGGAAAAACATAAATACAATAAAATAAACTAGTGGTGTGCTGGAGCACAAATGGCAAGCGAGCCTAAAACTACACTATTAATTGTTAAACGATTGGTTTTTTAACTTCTAACACTCAAGCTATTAAAAAAAGTCGAGTTTTTTAATTACGTATAAAGGCATTCAATGGCATAGTAACCACTCCCCGCAACCGTTTGAATTGAAAAGAAAAGAAAAGAAAGCAACAAATAACAAGTCACGTTATTTAAACTTTTTGTTTGTGATATTCTTAGTAATAGCTGTAACGCACAATACTTTCACACAACTGAACATACCTACGACAGACTTACCTTCGTGGTTCGTTTAGTGGACAATGAATTTTCAAGTAAATACTGTTGTGTAGGGCTTATAACTATGACAAATAGCGTATTAACTTACCACTGCCACTAACTCGAATAGAAATGGAACTCCCGTAAGTTTTTTAGTTTCAACTGCACCCGCAAAAGAATTCAAAGCGGTAAACAATTCAATTTCTAGAATGATACGGGTAATGATCGCTAAACCAGAGGATTCTGTTTAGTGACGTTTGGGACGGTGTCAAACACGGAGCGAACATAAAAATACAAGAAGGTCAAAGTACAAAATGACATACGTACGTCCAAACATATATATACATATATATAAACAAACAAACATCCCTGATTTTCAAATTGTGTTATCCCTGTAAGTGTCTCCGCTCGCTTTGCTCGCTCGCCAATAAAGTAACTTAGAATGTTGTAATCTGAAATAAACGTCACTTCTTTGCATCATCTAGAATCCCTTACTACTACTACTACTACTAATAATAATACGTACACTAGTAATAATAATATCAATAATTACAAATCCCCCACCACTTACAAAAGTTAAAAGATATGATTTGCAGTGTATAAAATGCACTCGCCTTTAAAAAAGAAAAGAAATTTGCATCTTGCATGTACAATTTCAGTTTGTGATTAGTGGATAAGAATGTGTGTGTGCATGCATGTGTGTGTGTGTGTGAGAGAGAAGCTAGGACGGGGGCGGTAACACTTTGTTCCCTGTCACTTTATTATTCATGAACTCCCACAACAGATCCCACACAAAAGATAAGGGAACAGGGTGTGCATTATATCAAGATCACTTTCTATCTGGGTGGAAAGATCTAGAGGGGTGGAATGTTCTATCTGGGTGGAAAGATCTAGAGGGGTGGAATAGTCACTGTAGCAGCATAATGGCAATTGGAAGCAGAATGAAAGACGGACCCCTCTACAAGTTCATAGCCAGTAGTAGTGTTGTTAGCAGAATGAAAGACAGACCCCTCTACAAGTTCATAGCCAGTAGTGCTGTTAGCAGTTTATCTGGAGTTTACAGATTCGTAACCTATAACAATGCCATTTGGTTCCTGAGTGATGCTCTCCATGCTACAACATTGGCGCCCAAAACAACACAAGGGCAGAGCTGGAGGGAGTGGTTATGGAGTCTGATATCGTACAGGAACAACAACACCACTCCTGCTGTGTCACCTTCGCCAGATAGGAGCGCGCTGCTATGGTCAGCTGGTGCAGTTGTCACTGCTGAAGTATTTAATACGTTCATTGAAGCATGGATCAGAAGGAACAGCCTGCAACACGCCAGAATCATTAGATTATCAAGGTTTTGCACCCGTACCGTTCAAATGGTAGTGGTGGGGTTTTACGTCAATCGACTCAAAGGCCTAGCTATAGGAGTAACGCTATCTCTGCTCCTGAATGTACCTGCTATCATTTACAATGAAATAAACGGAAGCGTAGCGGAAGAGCTGGTAGAGGAGGAGCAAGAGTCGCTCAGAGGTTCCCTGGTTGCTGCTTTAGTAATTAGCTCACTATCGAGATTGAAGATAGAAGAAAAACTACGGACTTTGGCAGTGGTTCCGCTGGCTATAACAATGGCCACTAAATGTGAGAGAAGTAATCGTATTCAAGATGGAATGAGAAGAGAGCTCAGTGTCTACACTCTTTGGAGAGTAACAGAAGCTGGAGTCCTGGGGGTTCAGATGGCATCAGCACTATCTTATTCCATCAAGGACTCTTTAATAACAGGGGCAGTGTTTGCTGCCACGTGGGCAGTCTCTGAATGTATTGTCTGTATGACTAACTAACAAGACTGGAGAACTATACCAAAATGTCTAGGTCTTTTTTTTTTCTTTCCTCATTTGTTTGGTTTTTGTAATGTTTTTTTTTTTTTCCTTCACCAAAATAATTGAACTGTAAGAGACGGATTATTTACGTGTTGAGCAAGCCTCAAGTGCCACGCCCTTCTAAAGAGTCTAAGGCGATAATTTTGCTGCATACGTACATGCATGGCTATACTATAAGTCTATACATATTTTCATTTCCTGTCAGATGTCAAGTATGAAACTAGAACAAGAAAGTAGTAAAAACATTCGTGCTTGAATGGAGCACAGCACACTCCAATGTATTTTCAATCCTCTCATTTGCGGTATTCCGTTCAAGTGCTCTATCTCCTTAAAATTATATACCCAAATAAGTTCAGTAGAGCAATCTCTTTTACGGCCATTTTTTTTTTTGCGTGAAAAGGGGGTGGGGTGGAAAGGGGTGGGAAAGGGAGAGTGGAATGGTCACTAATAAACTGGTACACACATTCCTGTGGACAATGTTGCTTACTGGGAACCTCTCAAGCACATAATTAGGGCTTGGCAATCCACTCGCCTTTCAATGACTCCCTGTGACTGGGGCAATGACTCCCTGTGACTGACTGGGGCAATGACTCTCTGTGACTGGGGCAATGACTCCCTGTGACTGGGGCAATGACTCCCTGTGACTGACTGGGGCAATGACTCCCTGTGACTGGGGCAATGACTCCCTGTGACTGGGGCAATGATCACGCTGATGCGGTTAATCAAATTAATGCATTCAAAGTGCATAGATACCAGTATCCATAGCCACATAACTCAGCCACAGAAATCACTCTTTCTAATGCACTGAGAGATCAGTTCAAATTTATGGCTAGTATGTAAAATACAAAATTTTATAATTGCAGAATTCATAATTGATTTTCCTATTAGTGGTTATATCCAGTCTAGGTTGTATACTGTATATAAAACGTAAAGAAGTTGGCACAGGGTAAAATTTAAACCAAACAGGCAAAATACATAGATTGGAGGGTCTTCCTAAATTATAAAGGGTCTTACTGTAATACACACACACACACATATATAGGTACAAATATACATGCTTGTGGTGATCCTTACCTAGAAGGTCATTGATGGAACAGATATGCCAGAACTTTAGAGACTTCATGCCTTTTACTAAAATTAACAGCTCCAGGAAAGCTAGTCGCACCTTTTCAGAGTTGTCGTGGAGAAGTGGGTGTAGCAGAGGAAGCAAATCTTTCATCAAAGTGTGGCTTAAACGATTTTCCAAAACCACACATAAACCCTAATGGACAAGGATGCCACAAATGGTAAAAAAGTATATACATATAACAACAATAATAATTAATAATAATAATATAATAAATAACTAGCAAGTACCCTTGCCACACAGTGACACTTGACGTACTAACTCTCTCAGATTAGGAATGTAGTAACATAAGGTACTTTTATTTTCCCCTAACAATTGTACATCAGTCCATTATTTTTCTCACTAGTTTTCTTGACCCATGTTCATGAATGCACAGACCACCGTCATCGTTGTTACTGATAATGCTTTATCAACCTGCCTCACAATTACTATTCATCCCATCAATAACCTGTCCAATCCAATTACTGTTGTAGATGTTGCTATTTGCCTTTAAAGTTCTAAATTGTAATCTTAGCCATTACAAAGAATCGTTACATTACAGGTGCGAACCCTCAGTGTTACTATCAAGTAACTAGATTGCTATTACAAAGACCCAAAGAATATTTATATGGTGTAGAATCAATCTGTGAATATGAGCTCATGCCATGAAATGGTATAAGAAAACATGCAAGAGACATTCACCTACCAGGTAGTTTCAACGGCAACTCCAACCGGTAAACCACCGAGACTAGGAGCAAAACTACCACGGGCAGTAAGAAATTAATTGCTCACATGAGTACGGTGTGACTCTAGGGGGCGTTACCAGCAATAGCATATGATCGTACAGCCAAAAATATAACTAGTTTTTCTGAAAAAATAAGCCGAAACAAAAAATTCTGGCACATTAAAGTGACTTAAATTGTCCAGTGCACCATTTTGATGCTTGTTTTCATCTTCAGGAGACTGCCATCTTTGAGATCCACTTTGGTTGTGTAACAGAATGACTTACTGACAGACAAACTGAGTACTGCAACCCTCTCGTGCATGCGCGCTGAGGGTTAATAACCTGTCCAATCTAATTACTGGCAATATTTTATTGTTGTAGCTGTTGCCATTTACCTTTACGGAGAATGGAGAAATAGAATATACAGCTCTATACCAGATTAAAGAAATGTAACATTGCAAATACACAGTTCTAAATTATAATCTTAGCAATGTTCCTGCCACTACTGCAAAAGAGCATCCAAACTTCAATATAATTAACTAAGAAAAAATCAGCAATCTGTTAGTAAATAATCGATCACAAGCTACCGACCTGCACCACCGCCACCCTGACGTCAATGGCCGATGCATCCCACGTCAGCTCCTTCACCAGCTTTCCCAGCACCTCCTTCAGGACTGGAAAAGGTACCAGGTCAAAGTACAGAGACAGGACCCGACACACGCCAGTGATAGTTGTCACTCTCACCAGCACAGAGCGGTCCACTAACAGGTCCTAAAATACAGACCAGAGCCAGTAATAACAGATGAGACATTTAATCCTAATATTGATACAGTATGTATAATAAGTGAAGTTAGTCACGTGACCGCCACCCATAGTAAAGCAACAATGAAAATGGGCGTGAATATTTTCATCAGTTGATATTCTTGTTGTTATTTTATGTGCTCAACTAATTTGTATATGTCACTGAAATTTTTAAGTAATAGTTAAAATGTTTGGTGTGAATAGACCATTCAACCAAAGGTAGATTTGATAGCACTGAAAAAAAGAAAAAAGAAAAAAAGTAAAGCAATAAAATAACTTTCATCCATCCCATAAAACATCAACAAACACACACACACACACAACTAATAAAAGGGAAAACAACAACAACTTATTTATCTTACCCTTATGGTTCACTCACCCTTTCACACTTCTACCTCTCATCCATGTAACCCTCACCTTTCTTCCTCTCACCACCTGACTCTCCTTCCCTTCAACAACCCCTCTCTCCCACTCACCATCATGGCATCAAACTGTTTCTGCAGCATATCATTGGTCTGTTCCCTGGTTGTCTCAGGGTCCTGAAGAGGGAAGGCGTCGAGCAGCAAGAAAGCAGCGTTTGCCCTCACGTGAGGATGGGCCACTTTCAGGGAGCGCCACAGGAATGGGGAGTAGAGACGAAGGAGCATCTTGGACACGCCTGTCTGCGTCCGCTTACTGTGGATGTAGCATAGAAACTGGAGGAACAAGGATATAAGGTTGGGAAAATCAGTCATAGGCACTTATAATGAGGAAGTACAAAAGCTACTCTGAGTTTGGCAACAGACAATGATAACTACTTAAGATTAGTGCTAGCTTTAATAAGTGGAAGACGTAGGGATGAGCAGGGTTCTATCTAGAAAATTATGTCTTGGGAGATACTTGGGCAAGTTCACAACCACCTCTCTCCCTCTCTGTCTGTAGACTAAAATTACGAGAAAAAATTGTGAACTAAATGTTGCCATTAGAGTTCTGTTTCAATACCATACTGCACACAGCAAGCAAATTGGGGAGGAGGAGGGAGAGCTAGGATATTTGGGAGAAACACTCCCCCCTCATCCCACTAGATAGAACAATGACGGGTGAGAGGGCTTACAATCTTGAGGGCGTGGAATAAACTCCGTGGTCCTGTCCTGGGGGCGTGTACGGCACAGAACATGAGGTCTTGCAGACAGTGCTGCTCCATCTGCTGCAGGTACGGACCTGAAGACAAGCGCCACGCTCGGAAATATATTTCAGCAAAGTCCTCCAAGTGTGCTCTGTGTGAGAGAGTATGTATGCATGCATGTAAATGATCAGTTACCTTCACTGTTCTGCCCTAAGAGCTAAGGAATCTATCTGTACACGTAGGTGCAGTAAAAACAAACAAACAAATACTTTCACAATATCTTAAATTGACGCCACAAGATAAACCAATTAGTCGACTTTACCAGCGGTATTGGTTTTATGGCCCTTTAAGGCAGTATCTCCGCCTCCCTAAATATAGTTCTATTGCTGAAATTTTGAGACATTTCCCTATACTTTTCATCAATTTCATGGAAAAAAAAAAATTAATTGATTTCATCTTCCTAAACTTCATTAAGAAAAGAAGAAAGAGCTGAAGAGAGGAAAGGAGGATAAGACAGATGAGATGACTCTGTAAGAAAGGGCAGGAGAGGGAAACTGATTTAACTAAACCAGCATACTTTCACACAACAGGACATACTTACGCAAGACTTACCTTCGTGGTTAGTCTAATGGCCAATGAATTTTCAAGAAATACTGTTGTGTAGGGCTAATAACTGTGACAAATAGTGCATTAACTTACCACCGCCACTAATTCAAATAGAAATGGATCTCCGGTAAGTTTTTAAGTTTCAACTGCACCCACAGAAGAATTCAAAACATTGAACAATTCAATTTCTAGGATGATATGAGTAATGATCGATAAACCAGAGGATTCTGTTTAGTAAAGTTTGGGACGGGGTTGACCATCAAACAAACACGAAAATGGCAGGGTCAAAGTACAAAAATGGCACGCGTACGTCCAGACATATACATATAAACAAATATCCCTGATTTTCAATTGTGTTACCCCTGATAGTGTCTCGCTCACTCGCCAATAAAAGTTCTATAAATTAGACCTGAGGGTGTTTCACTTGCCTACTACTAGCATGAATGCTGCAAACAAAAACTCACTTGGACGCAGCCGGGATTTGATTTTTGAAGGTCTGATGAAGATCTTCCACAAACTTTGGGTGCATCCCGAACAGGAAACTCAGAAATCTTTTCCCCTAAATAACACACACACACACGGAGGGATATTAAGTTCATGAGATGACCCTTACCAGGAACCCTTAGTTAGAGTCAAACAGAAGGAATAATTGATAAATGTTAACATGAGAACTAAAACCTTTACACTCATGAACAACAAGGATAAACGAAACTTCCAACGGTAAGGTAAGGTGAGGTCACTCGCCCTTGCCTTACCTCATCCACTTTGAGGTAGATGGGCCTGGAGGTGCAGCAGAGGAGCATGGTCTTGAAAGGCTGAGTGAGAGGATCTTCAAAGTCCAGCAGCATGAGAGACTTCCGCATCTCCCACACCCTCTTCACATCCACCACCTACACATGATACCAGCAGAGAGGAGGATAAAAAAGCGAAAGTGTTACATATCTTTATAATTAATTAATGCAGCCATAGAGTGATACAATTTCCTTTTACTTAACCTAGGATGACGCATAGCAAAAGAACGTTACAGCAAAAGTCATATAATGGAAGTGAAATACAATTGAAAATTTACTAATTAATTTATTGTCTACAAACCTCTACTTTGCAAGCTTAACCAGTGCTAAACTCATTAGTCAAATTAAAACTCAGTATCAATCAGGGTTTCATACAGACTATGGGAGCCCTGGTATCCCCCCCCCCCCGACTGCAATTTTTTTATGGGAAAAAAAAAAAAAAAAAAAAAAAAAAAAAAAAAAAAAAAAAAGATCAGTACAAGTATGAAAAACTATAGCTCAATTACTCTACTGCTAGTTTCTTTTTAAGTGTCAAACAATTCTTCAAAATCATGACTGTCTAGTTCTGGTCCTTCAATAGCAATTTGTAATAGTTTGTCCAAGTTTTCATCTAATAATCTGTTTCATAGTTGTGACACCATTTTCATGTGTCTAAATTTTTTTTTGTGACTCTACAAATCCCACCCCCCTCCCCCAGTAATAAACCCTGTAAGAATCCCTGTCAATGGTGTATTTTTTTTCTATGTGAAACTATAGTTGGTAAAAAGTTTCCGAACACATAAAACTGCAAAGCACCCATGTCTCTCTTGTCTCCCTTCTATTTACCCTCAGCCCCTCCTCCTCACCTTTGCCCCATCATCCAGAGATCTGGCCACCAGATACAGGATCATGTTGGGAACCATTCCTTCCCTGTCATCCTTCTCCTTGAGCCACCAGGACTCCAGGAGCAAGCACACTTTGTTCTGTAACTCTGGCAGTGTATCCAGATGAACCAGCAACAAATCTGATAGAAAAGTATTACACACACAATAAAAACAACAACAACAACAATAATATTGGCATTGCAAGTATTAGCATCATTATGGCTTACATGCTTGGCCTGGTTGGTAAAGCGTCACCATAAACAGGTTGGTAAAGCATCACCATAACAGGTTGGTAAAGCGTCACCATAAACAGGTTGGTAAAGCATCACCATAACAGGTTGGTAAAGCATCACCATAACAGGTTGGTAAAGCTCCACCATACTGTTACCGATGATGGTAATGTGTGTATCATTAATACATGGGTTGAATAGACTGATGCAACTAAACCAAGTGGTAGGATAACTGCTTTCCTAAAGTGCAAACTTAGTACAACAAGCACCACTGTGTGGCGGGGTACTTGCTAGTAAATAATTTTTCTTAGTCAAGTCATTTTATCCCTCAATCTAGATAATCGTTCGTGTTTGTAGTTATAAATGAGCCTAAGATGTTGATTTGACCTCCCAGAAATTGCAGAGCTAAAAATAGCATGCGACATCGGTCAATTACCGCACAAAACTTGATTTGGACCGCACAATCAATGATATGCATGGTCATTGTGTCCGGCCAAAAGGTGTTGCATCAAAAAGAACCAGAAATAAAGTTTTCTCACTCGCTGGGGAAAAAATGCGATACGCGACAGGCCAAGAAGCAATAATTAAGTCGGTCGCGTGATCCTTCCGATTGTGCTGAATCAGCAACTTCAGTTCTTCAGAAATTCGGAGTCCGTAATGCTTGCGCGGAGTCGATTGTTACCTTTCCCTCAAGTTTTATGCGTGTTCTTCTGATCTAGCTTCTTGTTAGGCTTGTATGGTTGTGTCCAAGAAATCTACGATCTCTTCGGTAAGTTTATTTCCTGTTGTCAGCAAAAAAAACGTGCTATTAGCTGTAGCTTCCTTTTGTAGCTAGTGCTTGTAATCGATGAAGCGCTACTCCAAAGATACTGAAGCTAGACCTGGACCTTATAAGCAAAGGTGTGTTTATCACTCAACGTTTAAAAAGTGGCAAAATGAGCTGGACAAAGAGTTTCAGGCTATGTCTTGGCTTGATTGTGAGGTGTCTGGGGCAAAAATAACAAAGCTTGCTTGCAAGGCTTGTAAAATGTTTGAAAGTAAAATTGTTGGCAGGAGAAACTATAGCAATAATTATTGTAATAAAATGGGTTGACCACTCAAAATAAGTCAATGTCCAGGCAAACTTTGATTTGTTCGGACAAATTGTCCAGACAATTTTTGAGTGTTATTTTTAGGTCTGAAATTGTACTTGCCATTGGACTAAACCAACAGATATTCAAACTAAAGACTGAGCATTATTTCCCATTCCCAACCTTAAAATTGTGAAAATCCTATCTACCCCCTCAGCTTTGTTTAGTCTACATGAAGTTTTCATTTGTACTCAAGTTTGTGCGTTCCTTACCGTGAAGGTTCTGCAAGATGGAGCTAATGGATGCCTCACAAGGCCACTCCTCAAGACTCAATGCTGCTCTGACAAACTCCGTGACAGTAGCCACCATAGACAAACACCACTACACACACACACACACACACACACACAAAGTCCTGATTTACCATTAAAAAACAATGACTTTCCTTTCATTATACAATGCTAGTCCCATTAAAAAAAAGAAAAAGATTTTTGTTGATTTCTCACTTGTTTTTCAGTTGACATTTCATGTCCAGAACCGTTAGAGCCTTCCTCACAAACCCTTCGCGTACAATCGTCTATAAGGTTCTCCATTGCCTGCCAGATGACTGCATGGTCTTTACCTGGCAGAGCTTGAAGGAACTCGGTGATGTCAAAGGACTCGCTGGAGTCATTCTGTTTTGAATAAAGGACAAAATAAATAAAAAATAAAAACAATTTTTGTTTGTTAAAATGAACTTATTTGAACAAAGGTATCAGTCTCAATATTTCCACTGTAATATGGCAAAAATGTTATGCTTTTATTTTTGCCACTTAATCAGGTAACCAAAGACTCAAGCTGTTAACTTTATGGATGTTTTACAAGTTTAATAAAATCTACATCCCTTCGCAATTAAAATAATTATATTGTTGTTATAGCACCAGTTGCAGTACAAGTCAAATTTTTCTTTCCAAAGAGATTATATTTTCCAAAATACTACCCCACTACCTTTGCTAGATCAGACGAGATTCTCCTATCGTTATAACGGGTCCTAGATTACACAAACGTGATTTGCCATTGGTGTCATCAATTTAAATCTGGTGAGATGAAATGGCTACCTAACTCCATAACCATTGAACTAAGTCTTTCTACACTTCAGCTGAAATAATTATAATAATAGCATGATTTTTCTTAGTTTTAACTGCCAAAACTTTACACACTGTTTTGAACTGTTTGGTTGAGTTTTAATTAAATATAATATATATAATTATATATATATATATATATATATAAGTTAGGCGTTGCCTCAGAGGGAACTACCGTTTTATAGGTCCTGAAGGTCCTAGGTTGTAGCGTCCCCAAGCGCAGTGAGGGTGCTACTTGGGACCTGTGGGACGCTAAAAGTGGTAGTTCATGACGGCTGCACAGTGCCTAACTAATTTAGAATGTAGCGACTGCTCCTAACAACGCAATTGGAGGGACGCTAAGTGTCCCTGCCCTCAAGCACTAAGTTAGTAGTGTCCCTCTCTGAAAGACCTAAGCAGTTAGAACTTCCTCTGTCACAATACAAAAAGTACATCAGGTATGTTCTAATGGTTGTTAAACTGGAAAAACTGTTGTTAAAGCGCATTCTAACTACATACTCATATAGTGGTACTTCTCAATTTTGCTGAACAAACACATAGGAATCCTGGCTCTGTTGTGAATCATAGCAACCCCTTCACAATCTTAAGTCCATGTGTATTCACGTTGTTTAGTGACAATAAATCCAACAGCTCCCTACCAACCTACTCACGTGAATTTTCAATAAGTCTAAAAAATTCTGAGGCTCTTCAGTGGCTCCCAGTATTGCTTTAACTATCACGTCCCTCTTCATCTTCATAGTCGAAAAGTAAAAGAACGAAATCAACTTTGCCTTTGGCTTGTAAGCTTTTTTAGAAGCTGGTATTGGATTGCCGCCAGACAAGACCAAAGGTCAAAGGTTGCGTACGGCACATGCGCATTGCTTTAATTGCCGTAACCAACCGTGTTGTGTGACAAAAACATGCACAGTATCGCGTCACGACCAAATAACTGTCAACCAATTGACAAAGATTGTACCTGAAGTTAAGCAATCGTTACCAAAAGTGAGGCCACTGGTGGATCATTGTCTTCTCTCAAGTAAGCGAATAAATGTGAATACTTTTATCTAGGATACGTCCTGCCGTGGAATTCAGTCCGGCTGTGTGAACCTTTTTTTCCCCCCTTGTCTTTCAGGTAGAGCAGTCGAGAAAACACCCGGTAACTATGGGTGACCGAACTCCTGACAACGCAAAAGACTTAGTTGAGCTATTGGAGAAGGCTAACTTGTTGAGCTACAAAGACGCCCTTCTAGAACAAGGTGAACCGAGTGTTCGGTCGCGGAGAAAACTTTCTAAGTATCTATTCTAGACTACTTCTTTGAAGCTATCACATAATACAGAACACAGAAAAGCCATTATTTTGTACTGATCACAAATTGAATCACCACAGGCTAAATGCACACTTAGTAATTAATGGACTTAGTGCAGTTCCTTTAGACAGAAATTTAAACATTGCGTCTGATCCTTGTGTTTGTTAAGTTTAGTTACAAATGAATCTTCAGATTAGTTTGAGTGAGTCGTATATGTAAGCTATTGTTGCCATCAAGATCTTGCTTTTATTTATATATGTATATATTTATATTAGGTGCAGATGATGTAGAACAATTGAAGGAGCTCAACGAAGAGGAATTTGAACAATTGTCTGTCATGATTGGTATGAAAAAGAAACCCTTCCACATTTTGCGCTTCAAGAAAGCCCTCACCAGGCACAGTTCAACCCCTAAAGTTCCAGTGGTGCCCAATGATTCAGCCACTCCAACCCCTAATTCAGAAGTTCTGTCATCGTCTTCATCCACTACTAATTTTTCCAATCACAGCTTGATCAGCCTTCCGTGGCAGTTACAGAATGTCAAGACGCCCCCCACTGAGCAAAATCTTGAGGAGTGCCCGTTGGGATTAAAAACTGGATCAGCATCTTCTACTCCTGGCCCCAGCAGGGCATTTTTAGAAGCAATGGAAGCATGTGGCCACAGTTTGCCTTCAACCCATAGCGGACACTCTTCATCAAGTTTGTCAGTGGTTAGTCCGTTAACTGGCGATGCCGAGGGAGAAAGGAATGAGTTTGGGAACACAGGTGACAGAATGGCAACTTATTATCTTCCGCCGTATCTTCACGAAACCAGCAAAGAGAAGGATTTCAGTGCACTGTTAGACGACCATACGCCTATTCAAAAGACTCTTCGGCCACCTCCTTTTCACCCAAGTATGTGGGACCTTGAGCGAAAAGAGCTTGTCAGAAAATACTCTAGCGTTTACGGCAAAAATAAGAGGCAAAAGGAACTATTGACTCCATTTGAAGAGCAAGTTAATGAGGGAGCTTACCAGTTGTGCTTGAGGGATCCCACATTATTAGTACGCCGGGAGGAACTTTTCGCTCTGGCCAAGAAAGCCCTAAAAGAAGGTGGATATTATTCCCACGGGTATTCTAAAAACAAAGACTTGGAGAGCACTATCGCCACTACAGGACAGAAGCGCTTGAGAAATGAGGATCGAGATGTTGCAGAGCAGAATCATGTACCAGTGGTGCAAACCATTTCTTCTGGTAAGATCATGAATTCTAGCAGTTTGACTGATGATTTGCCGAAGAAACTGAGTGGTCGTATGAGGCAAGAGAAAATGGTGGAGCTGGGAAGGCTGATTTCTTCAAACAAAAGCCAGCAGGCAGCTAAGTTGGTGGAATTAGAAAAAGCACAACAGCTCGGTCACTTCTCTGCTGCCTTCAGTATACAGCTGGAAGTGGAATCTTTGGGAAATACTTGCCACCAGCTCCAATCGAATCTGGCTGCTCTGAAGAGAAAACAAAGGCGTTCAGAACGGTATTACAACCTGAAGGCTCGAGAGAATGGAAAATCCTGTGTAGGTGCGGAGGGAGGTAGTTTATCATTGAGCACTGCTGATGGACGATCCAGAAGTGAAGTGTCACCTTCATCTGGTAAAGGGTACCCAGATATTAGCGATGATGATGACGATATGGTTCCGGGTTCAGAGTATGAAAGATACGATCATGGCAGCAGCAAGAAATTCAAAGCTGTTCATTCCCCAGCTACTGGTCACCCTACAGTCACGGCTCAAGTGATCCCCAAGTCCAAGGCACAGCCTCATACAGCGTCCTCTCAGAGCTTGGTGGGCATGCCTGGTAACAGCAGTCCAGACAACAACAATCAGGATGTGCAGGACTTAGTGAAGAATGTCACCAATGCTACAGATGAGGTGAATTCACTTATGATACGAGAATTTCAGAAACAATTAGAATGGGATCTCTAAACCACCAACTAATAGATTCTTTATGTCACTAATTCGAATGACCATTACAATAATGGATTTTTTTTTTCCATTTTATATTTTAATTCTTTATTTTTGACCTCAGAATAATTTGATCTTGGAGATATTCATTATCAGATGTTCTCCATTAACATTTTCATGTAAAGGCCACAATTATTACCTCATATATATAATGATAATATCTGCAGTGATCATATTGTTGTCCTTGTCCCTACTGGAATGGTTGTACTTGATTCTGAATGGAAACTGCATTGTACAACTTATTTCCAGACTACTACTGGCTAAGCAATGTGAACAATAGTGTAGTGCTAACATGCAACTGGGAACACACACACACTTACTTGTTCCATGCCAAATGCAGGATACATCTGATGAGTTGGTATATACTTTCCCCATCAATGAATAGTGTTATAATTATGTGAGAGGACAATTATACTAGAGTAATCTTTGGTTAATTCTACAGCGAATGTTTTCTTCATTTTTATTATAGAATAACAGGTACAATTATACGGTATTGTGCATTAAAAACATGACTGAACAGTTTCTTAAGTTACGTCACTATGAATTGAGAACAGGGAGTCCGAATTCATCCAGCTTGACACCGTCTTCTTTACTACTCCCACCTGGAACACTTGTTGGGGGATCTGGGGCACTCACTGCATCCAAATAAGATGTGTCTTCATCTTCTCCAAGAAAGTCATCCCCAAGAGCTTCAAGCTCTAAAAAAACAAAACAAAACAAATAAAACAACAACAACAATAATATTCAGTCATTCTCGGCTGAAATAATTACAATAATAGCAATTTTTCCTTGTTCTAACAATATGTTAATTAAAACTTAACCTAACGTTTCAAGAAGTCAAAATGTTGGGTTAAATTTTAATTAACATAATTATTGGCTGTTAGAACAAGAAAAAATTGTTATTATAACAACAATATTATTATTATTAATTGAGATTAATAATGATAACTTGCTATTTGCATGTAAGCTAAGTAGTCACAGCATATGTTTAGTCTACCCATACCTGACATCATAGCACAGCCCACATACCATCACTGAGGCACTTCACTCATGCATCTTGTTCAAGCCTCATATTACTTCACAAACTTTACCCACTTCTCACCTATTCACTACATTTCCCTGCTCACACCACACCTGCTAGTCACCTCCTCCTGCAGCTAAATAAACATTGATCCATTAACAGTCACCCTACTCTCCATTCATTCTGTATCATTATGCCATTTATTTACTTTGTGGAACAGTTATATACACATGTTCATGCAAACCCTTCTTTTCCATATATGTATATTCTCCACTCATGCTCACCTTGCCTCTTCCCACTATTTAAACTAGAACCTTGTATCATTTCTCTCTCTCTGTTTTTTTCTCCTAAAGATAGTTTTAATCAAGTTTGACTGAGCTATTTTTGCGCATAGCTGGCCTTACAACCCAGCTACAGAGGGCAATCCATTATCACTAGTGGATTTACACAACATTGAATGGTCCTTCGAGCCGGATACCCAACTCTATTGGTCGATCCTATTCTTCATCCTCTACTCAACTCAACTGCTATCTATCGTTCACCCAACACTTCTACTATCACTCATCATGGAAGCTATGAAGAAAAGTCGTTCTGCATATGGTGGTGCTATCACTAGAGTACTTCATAGACATGAGAAACTCCTGGATGCTGATCCTTCCACATTCGACATTGCTACTCTCAAGCGTCAGATGGAGTCTGTTCAGGCCACTAGCGAATCCTTCATCCAAGTTCACCAAAACTTACTTGAAACTCATGCAACAGAAGTTGACGACGAGCAAGAAATGAGAACACTTGATTCACACGAGGAGTCAGTTGCACTCACACTTTCCATCCTGCAGCGTTTGGTCGACTTGAAGTCAGTTCACATGGAGGCATGCAACTTCGATGAGAAGCTAGCCAACCTGGAAGCAAAGATCGCAACCAACCCAGAACTCAGTTATCCAGATGCTTTGAAGAAACTTGAGAATACCTTGGCTCAAATGGAGAAAACAGTCAATCAATCTACCATACCTCGCGATCACAGAGTATCAAAGATGGTTAGAGCATTTGACACACGCATGCTTGATTTGTCAGCTTCTGAAGCACGGGCTAGTCCTGCTGATGTTAGCATCTCCAGTTCTACTACTAGTGACCATCATCATCATCACATCAAATTACCAAAGCTCGCCGTTCCTACATTCAATGGAGACATACTGAAGTGGGCCGTCTTCTGGGAAAGATTTAGTTCTATCATCCATGATAATCCCAAGCTTGACAACCACGAAAAACTCACATATCTACGCCAGGCCATCACTGATCCTGATGCTTCTCAACTCTTGTCAACTACAACAATTGCTCCTGGTCAGTATGATGAGCTGGTCGACACTCTCCAGAAACGCTATGATAAGAAGCGAATCATCCATCAACATCACGTCATGGCACTGATCAATTGCCAAGCTGTGAAGCATGACACTCACAAAGAGCTCTGTGCCTTCATAGATACCTTCTCTCTCAACATCAGAGCTCTGGAGAATGCTAAACAATTCGATGCAGAATCCATCCTCACTTCAATCGCCACGTCCAAGCTCCCAAAGCTGATAACTGACAGATGGAGCCTACACACGCGAGATACAAAGGCTGTTCCTAAAGTCAAGGACTTGCTAGCATTTCTCACTGAGCACGCCAACTCCACTGCTACTGCCAGCAACATCCTCAACAGAGCTGAGATGGGAAGGGATCCAGCACGCAAGCCAAAGGCTGCTGTTCATGTCTCGCAACCTTCCACAAGCCGGAGCAACTCGGGTGCCTGCTCTGCCTGCAGAGGAGATCGTCATAGTCTCTACTACTGCACTGCGTTCATGGCCATGTCCCTTGATGACAAGCAAAACCATGTAAGAAAACACAATGTATGTTCTAACTGTTTGACCTATGGACACAGGGTCAAAGATTGTCGGAGTCTCGGACGTTGCAAGAAGTGTCACAGAAACCACCACACCATTCTCCATAGAGAGTCTGCTCCAGTACTTCCAACTGAGCCACAAGCCCAAGCTGCTTCCTCACAAGCCCCGGATTCATCCTCACAAACACGAGTTGCATCCTCACAAGCCCCAGGTCCATCCTCACCAGCACAAGCTGCCTCATCGCAGGGGAACCAGGCCCAACAGATGCACTCAGTAACTGCAGCTCCCATCATGACCAAGTTTGATCCCACTATTCACATGACAGCAGTGGTCACTCTAGAATCATCTCATGGACGCAAGCTTCGAGCTAGGGCTTTTCTAGACACTGGTTCACACCTGACTATTATGACCAGAAGAGCTGCACAACTGCTACAGCTACACTTGCATCCAGAGAAGCTGGGAATGGCTGGTGTGGGTGATGTCACTACCTGCAGCTCTCATTCATCACACGTCTTTCTCTCGACAGCAGAAGATGCCACACCTCTATTTCTAAAGGTCTTTGTACTCCCCAAGGTGACCGGAAACATGCCAGCTCAAATACCACCTCCACTCAGACATCTGCCACACCTACAAAATCTCCCTCTGGCAGATCCACAGTTTGATCAACCTGGCAAGATCGACCTCCTAATTGGAAACGATGCACTGCAAGACATCATCATGCCCGAGTTCAGACGAGGAGCTCCTTCTGAGCCAGTCGCTATTAAGACAGTGTACGGTTGGGCAATCTTGGGGCGACTCCCATCAACGTCTAACTCTGTAACATCATCAGTCAATGTGGTCAGTCCAACTCCAACTTCTGACGATCTACTGAAGAGATTCTGGGAAACAGAGGAGGTCTCCACAGCTCCAGTCCATACTTCAGAGGAGAAGGTGGTTCAAGAACATTTTGTATCTAACCATGTTTTTCTTTCTCAAGGTTTGTATCAAGTGACGCTGCCTCGGAAAGCTGATGCTCCAGTCCTGGGGGAATCCCGCAGTCAAGCTCTCAGACGTCTCAAGACGAATGAACAGTCTCTTCTGAAGAAGGGCATGTGGCAACAATTTCAGGACGTAGTGAAGGAGTACATGGATCTCGGCCATGCGGAACCTGTTCCTGACAATGAACTCAAGCTCCCTGACTCACGAGTCTACTACATGCCAATGCATTCCGTGGTGAAACAATCCAGCTCCACAACCAAGCTACGTGTCGTATTTGACGCATCCGCTAAGACATCATCTGGTCATTCCTTCAATGACACCCTGGCAGTTGGACCAACGTTATACCCACCAATCACAGACATCCTCATGAAGTTCAGGACATATCCCATAGCTCTGTCTGGTGACATCAGCAAGATGTACCGAGCCATCCAACTGTCTCCAGAAGATCGCAATTTTCATCGTTTTCTGTGGCGCCAAGACATCTCTACAGACCCTAGCGAATTCCGAATGACTCGAGTAACATTTGGAGTAGCTGCATCTCCCTTCGCTGCCATTCGTACTCTCCAGCAAGTCGCTGCAGACTTTGGTGCTGACTATCCATTGGCATCCCCTCATGTCAGCAAGTCGTTCTATGTTGACGATTTTCTGGCTGGTGCTCAGACCACAGAGGAAGCCATCAGTCTGCAAGAACAACTTCGAACACTCTTACTCAAAGGTGGTTTTCAACTGAGGAAGTGGAGGTCCAATTCGGAGCGAGTGATGGACACTATTCCTACAGACTTGCATGAGCCTTCTCAGCAAAAAATGCTCAACCAAGACACTGCAACTTCTCACCCGAAGGCATTAGGTATACACTGGGATGCTCAAACTGACTCTTTTTTTGTGTCCATAGGTGATCCAGCCCAACAGTCTACCACCAAACGAAGCATCATATCTGACATTGCCCGGACCTTTGATGTCTTGGGATGGCTGGCTCCAGCAACAGTGAAGATGAAGATGCTGTTTCAGAGGCTGTGGGAATTGAAGCTTGATTGGGACCAGGAAGTACCTCCAGAGGTCCAAGAATGTCATCACATCTGGCGTAGTCAACTGTCATGTTTCACTAACTTTCCGGTTGCTAGATGTTATTTTAGAAAGGGGGAGGAGATTCTGCAAACTGAGCTCCATGGATTTGCTGATGCATCGGAGAAGGCCTATGCTGCTGTAGTGTACCTCCGTACAACGTATGCTGCGGCACCTCCCACCATGGCGCTCGTCACTGCCAAGACAAAGGTGGCTCCTCTGAAACAGCTCTCTATACCTCGCCTGGAACTATGTGCAGCACATCTACTAGCCAAGCTCCTGACTACTGTAGGAGCCGCACTCCACATCAACCTCTCTAACACCTATGCCTGGAGCGACTCCACCATTGTTCTCTACTGGCTGGATGGCAACCCCAGAAGACTGAAGACATTTGTGGGGAACAGAGTTGCCAACATCCTGGAGAGGTTACCTCCCACTGCTTGGAGACATGTGCCCAGCCAAGATAATCCAGCAGACTGCGCTTCAAGAGGAATGTTTCCTCAAGAACTGCTACAGCACCAATTGTGGTGGACAGGACCGTCTTGGCTGCTAACAGATCCGCCACAACTACCAACCCAACCTCTGACACCTCCTCTCAACATACCAGAGGTGAAAGCGATATGCCTGCCTGTCAACATCGCTCCACACATGGACTTGGAGGAGCGATTCAGTTGTTTTGACAAACTGGTAAGGGTCACCGCATGGATGCTGCGATTTATCGAGCAAACAAGGAAGCTACAGTCATCACCATCTCCAAACCATTGTTCTAATCCCTTCCTAACAGCATCTGAAATCAAAGAAGCCGAGTTGCTACTTATTTCTCGCTCACAGAGACGCTCATTCCCCACTGAGTTGCAAAGACTTCAGAGTGGCAAGACACTCAAGCCCTCCAGTTGCATTGCAAGTTTATCTCCCACTATCAGATCAGGAGGAATCATTGTCATGGGTGGCAGACTCCAGAACTCAGCCCTCGCCACATCTCAACGTCATCCTATAATTCTCAGTGGCAAGGACCTTCTCACTGGCCTAATCGTCACCACCAAACATTTAGCACTACTTCACGCTGGACCCACACTTCTCATGGCAGCTACTGCAGCCAATTATCACATCATTGGTGCTAGGCGACTAATTCGGACCACGTGCAGGAGCTGCATAACGTGCCGCAAAACCTCTGCAATTACTCAGCAACAAATGATGGGACAACTACCTGCATCCAGAGTCACTCCATCTGCTCCCTTCAACCACACTGGAATGGATTTTGCTGGACCTTTCATCATCAAGAAAGGTCACACTAGACGGCCAGTATATCTAAAAGCATATGCATGTCTGTTTGTATGCTTCTCCACCAAAGCCGTTCACATAGAACTGGTATCCGACTTGACCAGCGAAGCTTTCCTTGCAGCTCTCAAAAGATTTGTAGCTCGAAGAGGATGCCCTACTCACCTCCAGTCCGACAACGGGTCAAACTTTGTGGGGGCCAACAACATTCTGAAGGATATTTATGCCCTCTTGTCAGAGAAGACTACTCAAACAGCCATCACTAGCTTTGCTACATCCCAAAGAATTGAATGGCATTTCTCTCCTGAAAAAGCCCCTCATTTTGGAGGGCTCTGGGAAGCAGCTGTGAAGAGTGCTAAATTCCACCTCAAAAGGGTTGTTGGTGAGCAGCGACTGACCTTTGAAGAGTTGACTACTGTGCTATGCCAAGTCGAATGCTGCCTCAACAGTAGACCTCTAGTCCCTCTCCAATCACACTCTGACGACGGCATCGATGTTCTCACACCAGGTCATTTCTTGATTGGACGAAATCTTCAAGCTCTGCCTGAGATTGACCTCACCTCAAAGAAACTGCCACTCCTACGACGATGGTCACTGCTACAAGCCATCAGTCAGCACTTCTGGCGCAGATGGTCAACCGAATATCTCCAGCAACTCCAGCGCTTCAACAAGTGGAGAACTCCAACTGCTAATCTGCAGGTTGATGACATCGTACTCATCAAGGAAGATGGATTGGTATCCAATTCTCACTGGCCCATGGGCAAAATAGTCAGAATCTATCCTGGCAAAGATGGACATGTGCGAGTTGTGGCCATAAAGACTAAGACAGGGACCTACAAGAGACCTACAGCGAAGATTGTTCGGCTCATCTCCCAAGAACCTTAGAAAAGACACTCCCTTTTCGACGGGCGGCATGTTCAAGCCTCATATTACTTCACAAACTTTACCCACTTCTCACCTATTCACTACATTTCCCTGCTCACACCACACCTGCTAGTCACCTCCTCCTGCAGCTAAATAAACATTGATCCATTAACAGTCACCCTACTCTCCATTCATTCTGTATCATTATGCCATTTATTTACTTTGTGGAACAGTTATATACACATGTTCATGCAAACCCTTCTTTTCCATATATGTATATTCTCCACTCATGCTCACCTTGCCTCTTCCCACTATTTAAACTAGAACCTTGTATCATTTCTCTCTCTCTGTTTTTTTCTCCTAAAGATAGTTTTAATCAAGTTTGACTGAGCTATTTTTGCGCATAGCTGGCCTTACAACCCAGCTACAGAGGGCAATCCATTATCACTAGTGGATTTACACAACACATCTTCCTTTTCTTCTTCATTTAATTACTTCCTTAGTCTTTAGTTGTTACTGAAACTTAGGGAACTTTATGGTCTTATGGCTTACTAACTGACTCTTACATATTATTAAGTCAGGCGGAACTATCATTTTTTAGAATCCCGAAAGTTCTAAAGGCTGCAGTTTCCCAAGCACAGCAGAAGTGCTACTTAGGGCTTGAGGGATTCTAAAATCAGCAGTTTACAACACCCGCACAGCACCTAACTCATTTAGAACATAGTGACTTCTTTTAACACAGTCGATGGTGAAGCATATTGCATGACGAATTTTGAACGAAGCTACTTTTTTTAACAACGCAATTAGAGGGACACTAAGTATCCTGGCCTTCACGGCGGGGACGCTAAGTTAGTGTCCCTCTCTGAGAGACCTAATCAATTTAGAATTCCTCTGTACCAATGCAAAAACTCCATCAGCTATGCTTTATATAATATAATAGTTAGAGTGCAGTACCTTGAAACCTGCGGGATTTAGAAACTCGAAGGCTCCGGGCTGTAGCGTCAGAATGTAGCAAGGACGCTACCAGGAGCCTGAGGGTTTCTAAATCCCGCAGATTTCCACGGTACTGCACTCTACCTTTTTTTAGATCAGAAGGATATGCTAAAACTGTACTACAGTGATGGAATGGAAGTAACTAGCTAGCGACTATTTGTACCGAATATTGTGACCCCTGATCTTGCCTGGGTGAACCTTGATGTTCAGCTGAGGATGCGGAAGAATTATAGTGGGAGAAAGGCTTGCTTGGAGAACACTGTGCACAGGCTTTAGTTGACACTATTTCTATATGTGTGGCACCTATTTTACTTTGCGTTCAGGACGAGAACGCCTACTGGTGTAGCAGTTTGGTAAAAGGTCTGGCTATACTAGACTAGACAAGAACACTGAGCACTATGACATAATCCTCCATCACATATACAGCGCACTCATCTAAGGTACAAGGAATAAGTATAAAAAACAACAACAAAAAAACAAAACAAAAACAACAACAACCAAAAACAACAACAACCAAAGAGAGGCTTGGTTTTAAATACACTCATATGCGCTATATTCTTCCTGAATTCTCATTGTTAATGTCACCACAGTTCAAGGTTCACCTGGGCAAGATGAGTGGACCTATCACTGTAGTACAGTTGTAGCATATCCTTCGGTTCTAAAAAAAGTGAGTACTATGGAAATTTGCAGGATTTAAAAATTACTCGAAGGCGCCGGGCTGTAGTATCAGAATTTGTTAGCTTCACAAAGGCAGTTAAAAAAACAACAAAAAAAACAAAAAACAAAAACAAAAAAACAACAACAACCTAAGGCATTTTCAAAAATACATTTCTTGGCAATAAGTTGCAACAATAGCCACCGGTAAGTGTTTTATAAAAAATAGTTAGGCACTGCCTCAGAGGGAACTACAGTTTTTAGGGTCCCGAAGGCCCTAGGCTGTAGCATCCCGAGCGCAGTGAGGAATGGTAGATCACGACAGCTGCACAGCACCTAACTAATTTAGAACGTAGCGACTGCTCCTAACAATGTAATCGGAGGGATACTAAGTGCAATCGGAGGGATACTAAGTTAATAGAGTCCCTCTTTGAAGGACCTAAGCAGTTTAGATTTCCTCTGTCACAATACAAAAACGACAGAAGCTATGTTCGAAGTGCTGCCGGGTGTGATTCTAAGTGAATTCGATTCAAGCAACAGACTAATCAAATTGACGTATTCAGCCACACTTTGTTCTGAATTTTATTAGAACATAGCTAGTGTAGTTTGTGTATTGTGACAGAAGGATATTAAATCCCTTAGGTCATTCACAAAGGGACACCATGAATAATGAGTGTCTCACTGTGAGGGAAGGGATACTATACGTAATGTCCCTCCAATTGATAGGAACGATTACTTTGTTAAAAATTAGTTAGGTGATGCATACCCATTGTGAACTACAGTATTTAGGGTCCCTCAGCCAATCAGATATTGTAGCATTCTAGCAATAAGATATTGTGGCAAACATGAAGCATGGAAAAGAACATTAGTCCAGTTGCGATATGCAGTCAACATTTCAAGGCCATTATTATGCCATTTCTAGTAGTGTACATGTAAGTTACATTGTGATGCCCAGTGTACTGGAACAGGAAACAATTATAGAATTCTTACTGACTGAATGGCTGAACAAGTTGCTCATTCTAAATTTGAGCTATTCTCATGAAAAATTGGCAGCAAACTTGTGTGGGACGTAGGATTAAGAAAGCTAGAGGTGAGGGAAAAAACAAACAAACAAACAACTATCCAATGTATGTAAGAGAAGTATATTTAGTGGAACTAATATGTCCTTAAACACAAATGGTAAGTGAGCTAACCTAACATTTGTATGAGTAATAGTGTGGGAAACTGTGCTGTTGATCCCTATGCACTGGTTACCCGTGCTATCACTCGCTAATAGTAGGCCAGTTTTTTTTGTTTTTTTCTTAATTATTTGCACTGTAGCTACACTGTATCGTTCATTCACTATCTTTGTATTTCAGGATTAACTCCCTCTGGAACACATTGTTTTCAATCTATGGTTCCTCCCAATCATTGGAAAAAAATTCCGTCTAGTACAGCTAGAACTTCTGCGCTAAAGAGTGGCATGGTCTCCAACTAGAAACTACTTGAACTGTACGTTTCCAAGGCTAAAGCTGCACACATGCACACTTACCTGTACTATTTCACTTGGCTACCATGGTATTTTACTTAATTTCTGTGCTATTTCACTTATTTGTGTGCTATTTCACTTTCCCTGTGCGATCTCGATTGAACAGTGATTTTCCCCATACACTTTTGAATGGGTAATTTACACGCATACTATTAATATTGTAATAGTATGGTACATAAGTTTCCCATTCAGAAGTGTAGGGGGAAAAGTGCTGTTCAATTGAAATCGCACGGGGAAAGTGAAATAGCGCATAACTAATTGAAATACCTTGGTAACTAAGTGGAAACTAAGTGAAATACCACGGTAGCTAAGTGAAATAGTACAGGTAAGTGTGCACGCATGCAGCATTAACCTTGGAAACGTACAGTTCGAGAGTTTCTAGTTGGAGACAATGTCATTCTTTACCACAGAAGTTCTACCCGCATTAGACAGAATGTTTTTCAAAAGATTAGGAGGGGCCGTACATTGAAAACGAAGTTTCAGCGGAAGCTAATCCTGAAATAAGGAGATAGTGAGTGAACGATACAGTGTAGCTACAATTACAAATGACTTTTTAAAAAGCTGGCCTACCATTAGCGAGAGATAGCACGGGTAACCTGTGCTATTAGGGATCAATAGCACGGTTACCCATGCTATTACTCATACTAATAGTATGAAGCATAAATTGCCCATTCAAAAGTGTATGGGGGAAAAAACCACTGTTCAATTGAAATCGCATGGGCCTCATTACTTGTAGTTTATATGTGACTGAACTATATACAACTGATGTTCATATGAATAATAGCACAGTAGCTACACTGTATTGTTCACTCACTACCTCTGTATTTCTGGATCAGCAGAACTTTGTTTTCAACCTATGGCTCCTCCTAATTTGTTGAAATAAATTTTCGTCTAATACGAGTAGAACTCCTGCGCTAAAGAATGACATAGTCTTCAACTAGAAACTACTCAAACTGTTCGTTTCAAGGCTAGCTGCATGTATGTGCACTTACCCGAACTATTTCGCTTAGCTACTGTGTGGTATTTCACCTTGTTTCCGTGCTATTTCACTTAGTTACGCACTATTTCAATGTCCTAACGAAGAAATTTTCTTTAAACAGCACATCACTCAAAGTGTAACCATTCACTTTAGCCAAATAAAAAGTGCTTTTTTTCAGGCTGTTATAATGCACTGCACAAGAAGACAGAAAAATTAAAAAGGTTAACCAGCTAAAAAAAAAAAAAAAAAAAAAAAAAAAAGCTTCAAAGTCTTTACTCTATCACATGCGCTACTAATATACCACATCTACGTACACATGTACACCAATGGCTTGAAATAGAACACACTAATATAACTCGTTCTATTTCACTTGCCTGCCAATTATATACTCACAATTTCTCGGGCCAAATATTGCACTACAAGAGGGATGGGTGGGACTTTATAATGCAGATTAGTTGAGATTTTTCTATGAACTATCTATCATAGTTGTTGCTTTTTTATTTGTAGTAATTGACCCTGGTTATATTTTAAGTCATACTAACAAAAACTAAGAAAAAAAAGCATATAATCCAACTATAAATTGACCAAACACTTCACATTCCAATACATCTATTTAATTCATTGATGACTCAAGAGTTACAAAGACCAAGAACAAAGTGGGGTTTCCCTTTTTTCTTTTTTTCCTTTGATTCTTGGCTGCCACTAAACCACAACCGTTGTTTCCCAATTATCACCTATGCCCGTACTTACCACTATACCAAATAAAATAACAACTTCACACACCACAAGCCACACCGGCATTCAACCTTCTTCAAACCGAGCTAAACCCACTGAGCACAGCTAAACCCACTGAACACATACAACTTTTCCCTATCCAGCCACATGCCCCACACCCTAAAATCATTCATTGGCTCACCCCATCAACCCCCTGAAAAGGTTATTGAAAATCACCTTGGGGGGGGGGGGGGGGGGGGGGGGGGGGGGGGGGGGGCATTTAGACCTGAACTTAAAAAAAAAAAAAAATTCAGCCACAAATGAATAATGGAGATATACAGTGAGTTTATGAATTGCTCTATTATACGAGCTAAACTATACACTTGCCTGAGTTAGATACTGGAGATGGGGCTGAATACATTGAGATGTGCATACATGCTGCAATTTTCTAATGAAGCTAAAAAAAATTCAATGAAGTCATGAAATTTATTTTTAAATCATTAGGCACTTGAGCTGCTGGATCCCCCCCAAACCCCCCACAATTACGGCAGTCAAAAAAACAACAAGGTAAAATGAGAAAATAAAGAAAAGTTGTGTTGCCAAGGAACCCAACCCAGACCCTGACTAGTCTCGCGTAGCCAGACTCTTTACCAACCGTAACCGCTACGCGGGGAAGGAAAGGGTCTGGGAACATACAATACAACGCCTAGTTCAGCAGCACCCCAAAAAGGGTGCTCCAATTATCACATTCCAACGTTTGTGGTAGCCAATGACGTCACGGCCACCTCAGGGTAGCAGGTCTCCTATTCATGGCTCTTACGTTTATTGCTTGCCAGGAGTGCTTATAAATCGCCTACGAAAAACAACTAATGAAGTCGCACAATGTTTTCACCCTCCCAGATGTGATGTTGACGTCACACAGTATACCACAAGCTTGCTGGAATGTGATAATTAAGCACCCTTTTCGGGGTGCTGCTAAACAAGTCGTTGTATAGTATGTTTCCAGATCCTTTCCTTCCCCGCGTAGCGGTTACGGTTGGTAAATGGTCTGGCTACGCAAGACTAGACCCTGACCATAGCCACCTGTGAAACTTCCCACATTAGATCTCTATGCAAATGAAGCCTGGCACTCTATAGGCTACCTACTACCAACTGTGTTATGTGCTGTCAGACCACATTCGTGTCAAATGAAAGAGGCTTTAGCATTACAATGATCCAGTTCTGATCCTTCAGCTAACCAATGACAACAGAGCTCATTACAAGGCTCACAGTCTTTACACTCACCAGCTATGGAGGGAGGAACTGAATAGTAAGCTTTTAGGGGGAAAGAGACTATTTCTCCATTGTATATACAAATAAATATATTATACAAGTACATACTTTGTATATACCACTGGCTATAAATTTGTACACCACGATAGCATCTCGTTTCACTCACGTACAAAATTTTTTTTTAGAAAAAACAAAACAAAACAAACAAACAAACAAAAAAAAAAAAAACAAGCCCGGGCACTAGCAATCACCAACTTTAGATTAAGTTTAGTAATCCAATGAAAACTTAGAGGTTGACTCTTTACAGATTCCAATTATGGTAAGAAACTACCACAGTGTCAAAAAACAAAAAAACAAAACAAAAAAAAAACAAACAAAAAAAGCCTAACCATCCCTGTTGTAATGTTGGGCTAGTGCCTCATCAGTAATAGGAGAATTGACATGAATTTTACAATAATTCATTTGGGCACAGTCACATAAAAAGGAAGAAGAGGTCAATATAGCTATTCCAAGAGCATGGTGTTCACTGAAATATTAAAGTCACATACACACTAAATTCATTTCTTTCAACATCTCATAAATATTCTGGGAGGTCATTTAGGTATTGCACAACAGGTTGCAGGGTGGCACTACTTCATTCTAAGATGATAACTACTATCCATTCTTTGCCTGCCACCACAATGGTGTACCACTAACCATCAGCTGGCTGAAAATACCACACTCACACCAGTGACTTCCTAACAGTGGGCAGAGCAAGCAGCACCCACCCACACTAGTCTTTTCCAATCAGCCTTGCTCAAACCACAGAAAAGAAAAGGAGTTTTGATAAGACTAGTCAAATTATTCATCATTGACATTCTGCTATCAGGACTGAAAGAAAAAAAAAATTCCTTTGAAGCTATGTAAAAGACTTCAAACTAACCATCAGTGCCTGACAATACCAACCATCAATGCCATCTTGGTGGGGCACTAGTAAGCACAAACCCACACACTATTCTGCACCTTAACTAAAAACCACTGAAAATAAATGAGCTTAGATAAGACAGGTGAAGTTTTCACCATACAAAACAGACTTCAAACTAACCATTATCAGGCAAAAAATACCATGCATTAGTGACTTCAATTCAGAGTTTATAAATGAAAAGATAAAAAGAAAAAGGGCAACTAAAAAAAAAGTGAAATCAACATACCAAATAAGCAAGAGAGACAATGAAAAGCTAAGAGGTACATGCAAGTTACACTGAAGCAAGAGAGCTGAACATTTTGAAACGAGAATTCGTTTTGGGTACATAGATTATTTTTATAATAGTAAAAAAAATAATAATAATAATCAAAAAAAAAAAAAAAAAAAAAAAAAATCAACCACTAACCTTGTTGTTTGAAATATAATTAGGTAGGCTCGCCTGCCATTTTAATAATAACAGTAATAATAATAATAATAAAAAGAATTGAGTTGTAGTTGTAAATAGAATCACACCAGCATATTATACCACTAGTATGTACCCCACCACACAGGGCACTTGATGTCCTAACTGTTGCGAATTAGGAATGCAGCAGCATAAGGTATTGATCAGTCTGCTTTCTTACGTTTCTTGACCCACGTATTCACGAGTACACATACCACTGTTGTCGTCGTTACTGGCCACGCTTTATTAAAGCTCCACTGATGACGCTTTACCAACCAGGCTTAGCTAATAAATTATTTATGAATACACACACTGTTGTAATGTGTGGACGTACGTATGTCTTTTTGTACTTTGACTCTCGCGTTTTTGTGTTTGCTCTACCCCTTCCCATACCTCCACTAAATGGAATCTTTCGGTTTAGCGGTCCCGTATCATTCAAGGAAATTAATTGTTTACCCCCTCGTATTAGGTTGATTCTGAATGACACAAGACGCACTTAGGCCTAAAAAACGTACTGTTAGACTCCACACTGTACCGTAATTCTTTAGAACTTCTTGTTTTTTCAAGTCGCAAAATGTTTTGGCGAATGGTTACTATGGTATTTAAACCCTTTACAAGACGTAATAAAAAAAACTTGGCTTTTTTTAGTAGCTACGAGTGTTTTTTGTCAAAAGCTACTGGTAATTCTGATAGTCAGAGACTACAGTATTATAATGGTCACAACAGCTTACTTATACTTTTAAATGGACTGATAGATGCTTTTGAAGTGTTTTGTATGTGCACAGGCTCAGTCTCCCTTTATGCTCAAGCACATCACTAGTCTATCAGTAATGATGACTAATATATAAACAAACAAATATCCCCAATTTTCAATTGTGTTACCCCTGAGAGTGTCTCACTCGCTTTGCTCGCTCGCCAACAAGCATAGCAATGTATGTCTATTAACATCCAAAAAAGCAGCATAAATAGATACTTCAACTGTGCCAAAGCCATCATCGTAAGCACGTAGGATTGAATGCACCTTGAACATATGAGCACTATACACATAGTACTGACAAGTACCAGGGAATTTTATTGGAATTAAACTTGAGCCGGGGGGGGGGGGGGGGGGGGGGGCGCGGCGAATCAACATTCCTGAAAATTTCAGGGTAGCGTTTCCCATTTCAAGGAAATCGATGAAAATTTTGTGGCTACTTCACAATGAAGGACATAATAATATTCAGGGGAGAGGGAGGCAAAATTCCCCCACCCCTTAAAAAGGCCTAAAAATCCCTGCAAGTACCAGTAATGCTGTATTTATACAGTAAGTACCTTCAAAGAACTAGTACTTCATGAGAAAACTAGAGATCTGCAATTTCCATTATATATATATATTTATACCATGGTTGCTGCGGTAACACCCATGGATTAAAAGTGATATTTTCCCGGTGATTTTTCCTGGGGCTATGATATTTTCCCGGTGGGTGTCAAGCGAATTCTTCCGTTTCCGGCCCAAAATTAAAATTCAATTAAAATTCAATTGAAGCACGAAAGTTTACTTTAGCAAGTTTACTTTAGCAAGTTTACTTTAGCATTGTAGCTGCCAGCTGTTATCTCCAGATCTAACTCTACCTGGGCTGCTCAGCAGTAAGCGGTAAAGCAGCTAGCTGTGGTAAATTCCTGTGGTATGAGAGCGGCAGGAGAGTTATATGTGGTAGGGCTGGTCCCATATAGGTGGATATGAGAGAGTAGTAGTAGCAGCAACTATGGTATAAAACAGTTGTGCCATGGCAACATCGGGGTTATGGAATATCACCGCCCTTATCCCTCGGGCTTCGCCCTCAGGATCGGGACCGTTATATTCCATAACCCCTCGTTGGCCATGGCATAACTATTACATATATATATATATATATAATAATATATAATATATATATAATAATATATAATATATATATATATATATATTTATTCCACCCTAGATATCTTCACAATGTATTTTTAGGTACTGTATTGGCAAGCTCATTACCCTTGTAGTTAGCAACTACAAGTTTCAATTTTCACAGCTACCTTCCTCCAGTGTACCCAGGTAACTGACACAGGGGCGGAAACTTAAGGGTGGCCGCACACCGCCTACGCAATTTTTTGTTGATGGTTGCTATGCACGATTACTACTATTGTATACTTACAGGGGCTTCTCTACTATAACACAAGGACACAGTACCTGCCGAAGGAGCCGCTCACTAATTTTAGAGCTAATCTGGAGGAAATATCGGGGCCTGGTTATAAAACTTTGTAGCAATTCTTTGGAGCGGTGCGGTAAGTTGGAGCTCCGCAATTTGGTGCACTACTAGCCGAGCCGATACTCTACTGCAAGACAAAGAGTTCTTATCCATTTCAATATTACTTAATGATATATTCGCATTTTTTTCTATTTATAAGATATTAAAAAATTCTCAACGTGGTGCAGTTCATTTTTTTTTGGTTTACCCGTGTATAAAATTTTTGTGCCGTTCTCATTATTAGATTCCAAGAAAAACTGTTACAAAATTTGGAACTTTAATTCCACTCGCAATTCTTAAGAAATAGCCCCACCCCTATATCTCGTACTTACGAGTACGCGAGCAATTTTTTTTTCAATTAGTTTGTATTGGTTCTAAAAAGAGCCCGCCTATATCAAGAGTAAACAAACATCAATACAACAATAATAAGAGAGTCAGAAGAGAGAGCAGTTTATTGGAGATAGCCATAGGTGAAGGTATTAGATCTGCGCAGCTTGGGAAGTCTTCGCTCTGCAGAAATCGAGCCTGGTATATCCATCCGCTTGAGTTCAGGTGCGCAGAGTCCAGAGAACGGCTACAGGAGGAGAGGCAGCCTGGTGCACCTTGCTTCGTGAGCTCAGACGACGTATGGAGAGTTGCTGTAAACGGATATGAGACAACAAGAAGCTAAACTAAAACACTACAACTTCGCAAAGTATATTTCTGCTACTACTGCGCGATAGTTTCTGCTCGCGTATTATCAAATGGTGGGGTATTGGCGGGGAATAAATTAATGTCCGGATCTACAGGCAGTGCGCGTTGCTATGTGCGGCCACCCTTAATCACACCCCCAGAAATTTTTTCCTGGATCAAATTTCCCTGGCAACCACAGTATAGCAACCAATGAACCAGGAAATGCCAGGAAGCCCTGGGCAATAGGCTAGTCATTCTCAGCCCCAACTTTTCTGTGCCTTTCCAATTAAAGAGCAAAAAAATCTGACCAGCCGTGGCGCCAATACTTAGTTCTCTTCCAGATAGGTTATTTGAACTTTGGAAGCGCTTCAGGAAAGATGATTTGGATGAGTGAAAAAGGTAAGTATTTCTAATATATCCCTAGGTGCAAATTATTTACTTTTCCCCCTTCAATTTCATAATATGAGTGACAGAGAAGAGAGGGAGAGGGTATCAATAATAATAATCAGTAGATAGTCTGTGAAAGAGAAGGGAAAGGCCAGGTTTTTTTGTTTTTTTTTGTTTTTAAATCTATTGTGATTGGGTAGATAGTCAGTCAGTTAGAGATGGGATGGCAATATATGTCAGTCAGAGATGGGATGGTAATATATGTCAGTTAGAGATGGGATGGTAATATATCCCTATCACTCATTTCCTTCCATCCCATTCCCAAGGGAGAAAGAGAGATTGAGGAGGAAATTTTTTAAAAATAATTTAAAAAGAGCCTCATATTTTAGTATTTTTTAATGTATTTTTTTTGTGCCTTTTTATTATTTTGTTATGATTAACAAATAAACTGTGCCAGAGAGGGAATTTTATTTTTATAATTCATTGTGAATGGATAGATAGTCAGAGAGAGATGGATTGGCAATATATTCCTGTCACCCATTTAATTCCATCCCATTTTATTCCTCTCTCAAGGGAGAAAGAAAATGATTGAAAATGAAGGGAAAGAGTGTCACATATAATTTAAATTTTTACGTTTAATTTAAATACAAATACAATCGTTGGAATGAATTTTTCTACTTTGCAGCCTTCCTAATGTGGTGACCATTCCTGTGCAATGATGGAATGGAAGGGTAGTCCCTCCTTGCTGCAAGCTTAGCTCTATGGAACAGGGAGTAGCACAGGTTGCAGTACCACTGGGGAAACATGGCACAGTTTTCAGTGTCATCAGCATGCTCTCAGCAAGAATAGACCAGTTGCTGTCT
>WLWD01000469.1_pt1 | contig 68968 bp, 45 predicted proteins | sample 6712731 | NCBI WGS metagenome assembly WLWD01 (sample SAMN12718690, study PRJNA576275) | sponge metagenome | isolation source: marine sponge | host: Mycale hentscheli | place: New Zealand: South Island, Marlborough, Capsize Point | collected 2014-11-01 | reverse complement strand
GCATGGCAGCCACCACCCCCACATGAACTGTCACATGAACTATATTTTAGTGTTAGCATGAGCTATAATTAGAATGAGTTGTGTTGCATTATGTGTGTATTCTTTATTATTATTATTTTGTGCAAGTCATATAGCTAGTGTTAATTGAACTGTGTGCGTGCTTGTGCGTGCTAAGTGTGATGCATATGTTGTAAGACAGAAAGTTTAGATCATTATGTGTCAAATGTAGGTGTGGTTCTAGTTGTATAAAAACTCTTGTGCCACGTGTCAGTAGTCAGTCTTTGCATAGGTTCCAACCTGCTAGGAAAAAAATCAGTGGCACGCCACACCCACCAATTAATTTAAACCACACCCACTAATTAAGGCTATGAATATAATTATAATTTGTTAATGCATGTGTCAGATGAAAGTTGTATTCTATTCTTGTTCAAGGAGAGTTTAGTAGCCTTCTTACATTTTGCGATAAGTTCTTCAGAAAGTTCAGTGTCAAGTAGACTCAGACTCAGCCATGAAGTTGAACACTCAAAAAGCAGGCAAGAAGAAAGAAGCTCAGAACTGCAAGCTATGTGCCGACTCAGCTGCACATGGCATGCAGGCCTGATTGCATTGGGCATGTCAGTTGCTATCTGATGCATCATGCAAGCATGAATGTAAATGTTTTGAGCAAGTTACAGTATGCAGTACAGTAATTACAGTTGCCACAAATTTATAGCTACAACTACCCATACTGCCAGAGGCAACCAACTTGTTACATAATCAATTATCAGCAGACAATCTACTACATTTGGTGGGAAATTCCGTACAGTCAATAAGCCTGTGGGGAATTCGGTATGTGGCAGATTGATAAGCCCAATTTCCTTGGCTGCCACGTGACAGTTGGAACCTATGAATTTCCGTGGCAGACAATAGGCAGTCAGAACTTCCGTGCGTGGCAGATTGATAGAGTAAAATTCCGTGACTGCCACGGAGCTTTCGTGGCACTTGGAACCTATGTCTTTGTCAGTCTTGTCTTTGTGCAAGTTTCATTCGTGTTGTCTTTGTGTAGGGATACTGTAACCACTATACGTAGTCCGGGAATGGGAAGGGTAGCTAAAACGGCATCATTGACATTGACTCTGGTGGCAGCCTACTAACTGTCGTTGTGCCTAGCCCCACAGTGAGGTCCCTTCAACCCTCCTGAGGCAAGTGTGGTTTTTCTTATCACTAAGTCTATAGGTTAAGTGGTGAGGTTAGCCACAAGCCATTCAAACATGCATGGCCTGGTTCCTCTGTCATACCCAAGATGATCCTTATCACTTCCAAAGCTTTGCACAATATTTATGTCTTCACACATACAAGTATCAACACAAATTGAAACAAATTTTTTTGTGGTGTAGTTTACATTGATTTTAGTCAAATTCACTCATCACTATTTTACCTTGAAAATTATATAGATTTATATACAGAGTCTTATTTATTTTTGGTTTGTTCTTGGGCTAGTGAAGAAGAGGTACATTTGAATGTTTCATTGCTAGCGTGTATTAACTTGAATAAATCTCTCATTTCAATTTAGGAATTGGCAAGTTCAAGTGCATTAGATGAGGAATGGTGTAATGAATTGTCACCTGAGGTATAAATAGTGGATTGTAAATAAAAAATTAACATAAAAACACATTGTTATTGCATAGTTACCGTCAGCAAGTATGGATCCTGATAATATTGAAGCAGGCGAGGATACTATAAATCCTTTAGTCAAGGTAAGTCTTTAAGACACTGTAGTATAAACATGTGTGTATTAGGGATACTACAACCCCTCCCATCTGTTTGTCTTTGGCTAATAAAATGAAATGTGTCTAATGTAAGTTGGTATTGATATTTCATTTGATACTCTTCCCCCTCCTTCCATACTCCCCAAATTTTTATCCACCAATCGTGTTTAGCCTACTATAATTTGCTACATTATATTTTCATAGCTTTACAAGGTTTAAAAATAATTAAGATTTTTAAAATATCTCTTTAATTATTGTTGCTATTCAATTTTTTTAATTAATACATATGTCTTTTTGGAGCTAATGGTTTCTCATGTATTGTATATACATTAGGTTGGTATATTCAAAAGGACCCCAAGGACAATCATAACCAAGAAATGTCCTGAACCACCTATGCCAATACCATTTCGTTTGCCACAAAATTATCCAGGCAGTAATGTTAGGCCTACAAGAGGGTGTTATGACTGGAAGCACTAAGACGAAGTTCACTGGCAACGTCGCTGCAGCAGTGTTTTCTTTTAAAAGCTATCCAACCAAAGACGAATATACCCATATTGGACAGCAAATAATTAACAAGTATCCTTTTCTAAAGTCATCTACAGGAACTGGATATGTAAGATTCTGACAATAATAATTTGAACAAAGTTGTTATTAATAAAGGGATACACATAATTGTTAGATATTTTGACCTAACTTAATATTAGTATATTTATTTACGTAACAATTACTGTTGCACAGGGTTAGTTACTTGGTTGAAGCACACAAAGACAAAATGAAATATTTAAGAAGCACTGGCAGACCAAGCAACAAGAGAATGTTAGAAAATGGAAGTCTTACTGCACAAAAGAAAAGGAAAGAAAACCGTGCATTTCCAGCAGCAACAACCCCAACTATACCGGATAATGAAGATGAGCACTCTTGTGAAAGTGGGCGTAACTCCGCTCACACTCGACGACACGGGCTATATCTGGCAGACGACACTCGAAGGACCAGATTCCTTGCACTCCTCTGGCGCAGGTAAATGCTTGACCTCAACCGCTGTCGCTTGCGCAATTGCAGTCTCGGCACAAGTTACCAAAGCGCGCACTCCACTACAATTCAGCAATGGTTCGGATTAATGCAAAGAACAAAATATACAAGTAATTGGACATCAGATAAGCTCTGAGAGACATGGAGAAGGAACTGTTTGGCTAACTTGAGCTCCTCAAAAGTGAGAATCTTGACAGACTGACGTTCATCTCGAGGGGAGCGAGTGTTTCGTAAGAAATGACGGATCCAGGCGAGGATCCTTGACAGGTTGTTGAAAGATGAGTATCTTGACCAGAGATCCCAGGAACTCGACGGGGTCGCAAGACTGACTATGACGTTCTTGCGGAGTTCAGGAAGCTCTTTGGGCAGAGAAGCATTAGGTAGAGTGGGTGGCCAATCAACAGGCGATAGGAGAGCCACGGTGGTCCCTTCCACCACAAGACACTCTTGATGACATCTTTAGGCGACATTCCTCGACTGGCCAGGTCAGCCGGGTTGTCTTCCGTACGGACGTGGCGCCAGTGAGATCCAGGGACTTGTTCCTGAATTGTGCAGACACGATTGGCGACAAATGTCTTCAACTTAGTGGCTGATCCTCGTAGCCAGGCCAAGACGATGGAAGAATCCGTCCAGGCGTAGACATCGGCTAACGAGAGCTTCAGATTTTTGACGACAATGACAACTAGCTTTGACAGGAGATGTGCGGCCATAAGTTCCAGTCGTGGAACGGTAACCGACTTGACGGGAGCTACTCTCGCCTTCGAGGTAACTAGTTGAAATGTGACGGATGAGTCGTCATAGAGCGTTCTCAGGTAGATGACTGCTCCGTATGCTTGAGTGGAGGCATCTGAGAAGGCATGTATCTGCTGGTTGACGACAATCCGATCCAGTGGTGTGACTGTCTTCTGACGCAGGCCGTTGTGGCTAGCCATTGTGACGATTTCTGCCCCAACCTTAGCTACTAGAGCCACCGTCACACTTATCCGAGCCTAGCTAGCCCTGGTCAACAATGTAGAGTTAAATTTTAATTGACGATAAGATATGGAACAATCTAAATGAAGCTATTCTAACCTCTGTTAGACTGAGCTTATTGACAAAAATCAAGGTAAGATATAGTCAAGATTCGTCGTAAACAACTTATTAACACCTGACGTGTAAATGAACAATTCAACGGTTCATTAAACACTGTTGTGTATCCTCACAAACGTCCTGGATTCGAGGATTTTCGGTCAGGACTGCTGTCTCCGGCTCACCTGGGGGGCGGTCCCTGACACCTCCCCTCTCTTCCGTAGCCGAAGGCTCCGTAATCGCTTGCCGGGAGAGACCGTCTGCATTTGTAAGTTCAATTCCCGGCCGATGTTTGACTGAACTGATACGGCTGGAGGGCTAGTGACCAACGCATTAAACGATGATTTCCATTCTGCATGGTTTGTAACTTCAATAATGCCTTATGATCTGTCTGCAATTCAAATAGTTTCCCCAGCAAATACACCGCAAAATGTTCGATCGATTTCACTACCGCGAGGCATTCCTTCTCGGTAGCAGTGTAGTGGGATTGGGCCTTGTTGAGTTTTCTGCTAAAATACGCTAATGGTCGATCTTCTCCATCAACTGTTTGTGCCAGCACTGCACCAATACCCCGACCAGATGCGTCTATTTGTAGAACAAAGGTCTGCGAAAAATCTGGCGCTCTTAACACTGTCCCACCAGACTGAGCTGATTTCAGATCTTCAAATTCGTTTTCCATAGCTTCTGTCCATCCAAGCTTGTCTGGTTTCGCTCCACCCAATGCATCTGTGAGATTCACTGTTCGTGCCGCATAATTTCGGATAAAACGTCGATAATATCCAGTTAGTCCAAGAAAAGCTCTCATATCTGATTTCGTCACTGGCCGAACAAATTCACGTACAGCTGTGACCTTGGCTTCCAGTGGTCGTATTGTACCACTTCCAATGTTGTGTCCCAAAAATTCGCATGAGTTTTTCCCAATTGAACACTTGTCTGGCCTTAGTGTAAGTTCAGCTTCCTTGATTTGGCTAAAAGCTTCTTCCAAATGTGTCAGATAATCTTCCCAAGTTTCAGAATACACACCGATGTCGTCTATGTAGGCCGCTACAAACTCCGAGGTACCATCAAATAAGTCGTCCACTAGTTTCTGAAACGTTGACGGTGCGTTTTTAAGGCCGAATGGCATTCGCTTAAACTGGAACTTTCCCAGTGGAGAGATGAATGCTGTTTTCTCTCGATCCTTGATGCTCATAGGCACTTGGTAATACCCTTTTAACATGTCCAATGTAGAGATGTAGTTTGCCTTGCTCATCCGGTCCAACAGTTCCTCAGGTCGTGGCATACAGTATGGATCATTTTCGGTGACACTGTTCAACCGACGATAGTGTCCACACAGCCTAACTCTCCCGTCCTTTTTTCTGACTGTGACCAACGGAGACACCCATGGACTCTTAGATGACTCTATAATAACCAAATCTTTCATCTGCTTTAGCTCCTGTCTGACTTCTTCCACATAAGCAACAGGAATTTGGTACGGAGCTGATCGCACTGGTTGAGATTCTCCCGTTCTAATTTCGTGCTGAATTCTCGACGTTTTTCCAGGACATGAGCTAAACATATTCCTGTATTTTTCAATTAAACCATTAGCTTCCTGCATTTGTTTAGAATTCAAATTATTACCAAGTCGTAGTTGGTCGACGTCGGAAGTGTCCAAAGTGATTAGGTCGCCCTCACCTTCCGTCCAGCCTTTCGACACTGTAGCTACGGTCATTGTCGATACCGGAGGAGATTTCCACGCTTTCATTAAATTTATATGAACAATTTTTCCCTTCTTGCCATGTCCCAATAGCTTCAGGCGATAGGTTACTGGTGATACTCGTTCTGCCACTGTGTAGGGCCCAGAGTAAGCAGCTTCTAGTTTGCTCTGGCCTTCTGGCATCAAAACTAATGCTTGGTCTCCAGGTTCAAAGCTTCTCTCTCGTGCTCCTCTGTCATAAAGCTCTTTGTACTTGAGTTTAGCTTGCTGATCCCGTTCCTTAGCAATCTCTGCCATATCTGACATTGTCTCGTACAAGTTGGACAAGTATTCTGCAACCGATACTGGCAATTCTTCCAATCCTTCCCATTGCTCTTTCACGAGATCCAACGGGCCTCGAACATGTCTACCGAATACTAATTCGAAGGGAGAGAATCCTGTCGCCTCGTGAGTTGCTTCTCTATAGGCGAATAACAGGGTTGGCAAGAGTACGTCCCACTCCTTCCTACCACGACCAGATTTCCTCAACATAGCCTTGAGTGTACTATGCCACCTCTCTAGCATCCCGTTGGACTCGGGGTGATATGGTGAGGCCAAGATTCGTCCTATACCTAGTCGTTTGGCAGTCTCATTCATGAGCTTAGACGTGAAGTTAGTTCCACGGTCCGATAATACTTCCTTAGGTAGTCCAAAACGACCAAAAAAATGTAATAGTGCTTCCAAAGCTGACGGAGTGTCCACTCGTCGAAGAGGTATCGCTTCAGGATAGCGCGTAGCCATGTCCATAATTGTTAAAATGTAACGATTCTTCCGAGCGGTAAGGGGTAGAGGCCCAATTACGTCTATCGCAACTCGTTCAAAGGGTGTAAAAATAACTGGAAGGTTCACCAGTGGTGCTTTTCCCAACTTTGATTTATTTCCTCGTTGGCATTCTCTGCATTCCTGGACATACTTCTTCACGTCGGATGTCATTCCCGGCCAATAGAATCTTTGTGAGAGTTATTCTAGTGTCCGTCGTCGTCCAAGGTGTGCCGCCATAGGTGATCCGTGTGCTAAGAGCAATAAGTTTTCCCTTCTATGATTTGGTACCAGAATTTGCTTCACCAGTTTCGAGTCGTTCATAGTCCTGTGCCGATACAGTAGTCCGTCATGCACCGAATATGCAGAACCGTTTCCACTTCTCACTTCTTCCCAGACGGGAGAAAGAGTGACATCTTCTAGCTGCTCCTGTGATAATTGCTCTCGTCCAACACTAATTTCAGTGCTGATATCTTCCGTCGAATCTTCAAAGACTTTCGCTCGTTCTTTCCTCTTCTCACTTCTTGGCTTCTTTGATCGTACTGGTGTTGCAACAGTATCTTCCCATTCTATTCTCGACAAGAAGTCGTCTGATTCCAAAGCAAGATCTGCTGCTAGGTCTTTGTTCCTTTCCGATTCATTACTTTTAGCTTGTTATCGTGTTACTACCGATACCACTCTCCCAGTTTGTCGCAGCCGCTCTGTTGCCACTTCTATCATAAGGTTAGGCAAGCTATCACAGTCTCGACCTAGAAGAACGTCGAAAGGCAAGTCGTCTACTGCTGCAGCGGTAACCCACATTTTCTTGTTAGCCAACTTGATCAGGACTCTTGCAAGTGGTACAGACTCCTCGTAAGGGTGCACGCCACGAATCCACTGACACTCTCCAGTCTTCGCTGCCTCGGGTACAAGGTCTGCTGACACTACTGTAATTTCAGCTCCACTATCGACAGCAATTTGGCAGTCATTAGTTCCTATTTGTCCTGGAACAGTATGCCAGTCCTTGTGCTTATGTATACAAACTGTCTTCACTACCATGCCTACCTTCTTGGGGCATTCCTTCGATACGTGACCCCATTCATTGCAGTTGAAGCACTGAGCTCCTTTTTCTTTGTCAAAATGCTTGGGGTCAATAAATTTCCTACCGTTCGTGCGCTTGACATCATGACTGTTTGAGGTCGAGCGGGTTGCAGTACCCGGGAAATATTTCGATGATGATTGAGCTAAAGTATTTGTTGGTACTGTTGTTTCCTGTGGGACTGGCTGTGAGGGTTTGTTGTCTTTTCTCCAAGACCTCGGCTTATTACGTTCGCTCTCCTCGGGTTGACAGTAATTCCAGTCTCTATGTCTCATAAAGTTGTCGGCAAGTTTGGCTGCTTCTCCTACAGTCATAGGCTTGCTGTCCTTTATATGGTTGGCAACAGGTCTTGGCATTAGCTTGGTGACAATGTCGAGACTCACTAACTCCAGCACAGCATCTACCGAATCGCAGTCAGCTGCCCATCACTTTACCAGACCTTTGCAACGCTTCGCACAGATGAGCCAAGTTTCTCCAGACAGTCTCTTGAACTGATCCAGTTTCAGTCTGTACGTAGATTTGTCAACACTGTAATGGTCAAGCAACGCTTTCTTTAGCTTGTCATAGTTCCGTCGTTCCTCAGATTCCATAGCCGTGTAGACCGCGGAAGCGTCCGGGTTTAAAATAGGCGCAAGGTGCTTGGTCCACCATTGTTTTCTTACACTGTAGCCATCCATGTGTGCTTCAAATGCACAAAAATAGGATTCCATGTCTTCGCTAAGATCTAACTTTCGAAACTTAGGTACCAAATGGTCCCTTGATGATAGTAGTTCGTCACGTTCACTCCCTTTTTTTCCACTAGCAGTTGTGGTACTCCCCGCCAGAATTTTAATGACGTTTTTCCAGCGTTCATCTTGTTTTGATTCGTCCTTCCGTCGTTCGTCATTCATGGTTTGTATGAGGTTCAATAACAATGTCGTTGTTGAATTAGTTGAAGCCGCCGCTGCTACCGTTGGAGACGTAGTCGTGGTAGTCGTCTCCGTACGGGGTTCAATTTCTGTTAATACGTCTCTGCGTTCTTCCATTGTCGTTGCAATTTCAGCTTGAACACCTAGGATTTCTCCTTGTTCGCCACCTTCCGATTCGTCTTCTTCAAGTTTATCCTCGTCTTCTTCCTCTCGAGATTCTTCCCAGTCCTTAGTCGCGTCTTTCCTCTTTTGTGACCGCAGTTGCCAAGCCATTTCAATCAATCGGAGTCTATTCGAAGTCAGTTCGATAGTCGTAGTTTAGTTTGATCGAAGTAGCACTCTGTGTCGAATAATCTGAGAAGTCAAAAGCGGCTGAATTGTCGAACTGAAAACAGAACGAAGCTCCGCTGCCACCAACTGTGACGGTTTCTGCCCCAACCTTAGCTACTAGAGCCACCGTCACACTTATCCGAGCCTAGCTAGCCCTGGTCAACAATGTAGAGTTAAATTTTAATTGACGATAAGATATGGAACAATCGAAATGAAGCTATTCTAACCTCTGTTAGACTGAGCTTATTGACAAAAATCGAGGTAAGATATAGTCAAGATTCGTCGTAAACAACTTATTAACACCTGACGTGTAAATGAACAATTCAACGGTTCATTAAACACTGTTGTGTATCCTCACAAACGTCCTAGATTCGAGGATTTCCGGTCAGGACTGCTGTCTCCGGCTCACCTGGGGGGCGATCCCTGACACCATGGTCATGGCTGTTGACAGTAAAGACGTAGTGGGCGAGCTTGCATGTAGGACCTTGTCTTCTCCCTTGTCTTCCTCCTTGGGAGTCGGGACTGACGATGTAGCCCCCTTGTGGAGCGTGGAATGATGTCTAGCTCCGCAATGACGACATGAGAACCGAGATGGACAATTGAATCTTGATGACGACAATGATGAGACATGATGAACGGCTTTGGACGGTGCAGCTGACTTGACATGCTGCGGACGAGTAGACATAGGCTTCTTTGGTGCGGTGTTGACTGGCACCAGAGCGTTCATTGCACTTTGACGTTTCCAGAAGAATTTCATGAGATCCTCCAAGTCTGGTAGCTCTCCACGCTCGGAGGCTTCCTTGGCCCATTCTTCAGACATAATGGGATGGAAAGCAGTACGATAGATGGCTGCGAGTAGTTGACTGGCTGTATAGCCTGAACATGACTTGAGGCCAGCGATGGTTGACTTGGCAGAGGTTCAAAATTCATCCAACCCATGGTAATTGTATGTAAATGTAGGCAGTTTTAACAATGGCAGGACGTAGGTCGGATAAACAAGAGCGGGGTAACCGAATGCTTCTTCGAGCTGATCTAGGACTTCATCAAACCTGCTGCCATTACCAACAGCGTTCTCTGCAACGCGACGGCCATTGTCTGACTGCATGGCCTGGACTAGGTGGCTGCACTTGTCCGGTTTGGGCAGATCGGCTCCAGCAGATCCCATGACCGATAGGAAGAAAGCCTTGAACTTGGACCAGTCCTGGGGCTTCCCAGAAAACTTGGGAAGTTGCACCGGCAGACGAGAGTGTGGTGCAGGACGTGGGTCCCTATCCCTTGACGACGATCGGCAGCTCCTCTTAGAAGCTTCAGCAGCTACAGAGTCTTCTGTCATGGCGGCGACTAGATCTGTCTTGGCACGCTCGGCCTCAGTCCTGAACTTGTCGATGTCAGGATGAAGGGCTTGGACAGGAGTGGCAGACTGGAAATCCTTGTACTGTCGATCTAGACGGATAAAGATTTGCTGGTTGGTGGTGGTGGAGAGATTCTCCCGCTGTCTCAGACTTTCCATCTCCTCAATGAAGTACAGACCATCCTCATAGAGTTGAAAATTTCTTAGGAAAGCTTCGACTTTCTCGATTCCCTTTCGTTCCTGAATTGTTTGGACGCGCGCGGAAAAATCTAATCTTCCACTGCAGAATAGAGCATTACCGTTTTATTTTTTTTAACTCGATGCTGGCTGGGAAAACCCCATAGCAACCATATATCACTAAATAGACCAAGAGTTTGGGATTCCCCTCATTTTTTGATTGAGAAAATTGAATAATATTTAGACCCTCTACTAATGCTTTAAAAAAAAAAAAAAAAAGTTCCCAAAAAAATTCTACTTTTCCCTTCAATAAAAAAAAAATAAAAAAAATAAATAATATTTTTTGATGTATTTTATACCAATATTATATTAGTTCAACAATAAAATATTATGTTGTTTGTTATGTTTGGTGCTGATTGTGATCATGTAGGAGACATCTATGAGTGTCCACAAGGAACATATGCCATCGGACGTCAAGCTCCACTACAAAACAATTTCATATACACAAATACACAAACGATATTTGTAATACAAACAACAAATTATTCATGGTCCTATATAATTGCAACTTTATGATGTATTGTATGCGGTTTCATACAGGATTTTTGTTTGGGGTGGGGGGAGGTGGGGCTCCGAGTGTACTTCGCCAGGTCTGGCATCTTCTCCTTCATCACTGGAAGACTCTGCTCCTGTTGCCTCATCTGCGTCCTCTTCACAATCGGGTCGGTGACTGCATACACATCTGGTCCTAGTAGTACATGTAGCAAAAAAAAGTAAATTTTTTTGAAAATTTGAAATTGTTATAAACCCACAACTCACTTTCAAATCTCAAAACTCAATGAAATATATATATAGCTAAACAGCTTTCTCTATCTCAATATAGCTATAAATAAGTCCTTTCCACAACAGAAGCTTGCTAGTTTTCAAGAGAAAGACAAGAGAAAGACAAACTTACCTCAATCATCTACTTGACTCCCATTGTCAGTAGCTATCAGTGTTGACGGGGTCTGGCCCACCAACCCTGATACAGGGACTCCTATAGCCCTAGATGTCGTCTCCCTCCTCTCCGCTTGATCCTGAGTTGCTAGAGTCAGTATCAAGCAAGTCTAAAACTTCCACAGCACTGTAACTGGTAGACGCCATCTTTCCAAACTGACTTTGAAAAAAAAATTTTTTTGCATAGTTACCTGGATCACACGACACGCTCACTTTTTTCCTATGATGTAATAAGCATTACCTAAGACTGTACGTAATGGGGAGGCCCCCTGTTGAACTGGCGATTTTATAAAACAAGGAGAAGACAGTAAGTCAAACCGCAAAGTCTTGGTCGACAAAGAAGCGGTTGTTTCAATGTGTTATGGAAGGCTACTGGGCTCAAGCAATTTTTTGCTGCTTCTACAAAGCTCTGGAGATGACTGGATCCATAAATGAAGCTGCTGTGAAGAAGGTAACTTTTTTAAAATTCGACGGAGAACCGATGTTGTTGTTTTTTGCCGAGGAAAAAATAAACGCAACTGCTGTGAGGTACTGTCGAAGCAGTCCTGGCTGAAAGCTATTTTAGATGCTTCTCCAATGTATTGGGCACCTGTGTATGCAATCTGAAGGTTCTAGCTATGAAGTAACTATTTAAAAAAACTCGGAGAAGCCAACCGGTCTTCACCCGCTTCTAAGCGGGCCGGAACGAAAGGGTGATGTCGTGCTCCTCAATCATTATTTCCCCTAACGCAGCTTCGGCGCTCAGCTCATCAGGAGGACCAGCAGCAATCAGGTTTTGATAACTTTTTTGTAGGGCTTTGACATGCCCAATCTTGCGACGTAGTGCTTTGAGTTTCTCTTGGATGAGAGACTTCTCCAGCCTTTCGAAAGAGGACTCGAGCACTGAAGCAAAGTAGTTCTCTAACTTCTTGACTTGCCCCTTTCGAGCAGCCCTTTTCCTGGCTACCTCAGCAGGGTCGGTGATGTGCTATTACGAGCTGTAATCAGTAGTAGCAGATATGTAGTATGTCAGGTTCAATTTGAACGTGCGCATGAGTGACGACAGACGGACGCAAACGTGAAGACGGTCGTAGACCTTGAATCCGGCTCGAAGGACCAAATGTGAAGGCGGGCGTATTTCTGCTCACACTCGATGACACGGGCTATATCTGGCAGACGACACTCGAACCAGATTCCTTGCGCTCCTCTGGCGCAGGTAAATGCTTGTACTCAACCGCTGTCGCTTGCGCAATTGCAGTCTCGGCACAAGTTACCAAAGCGCGCACTCCACTACAATTCAGCAATGGTTCGGATTAATGCAAAGAACAAAATATACAAGTAATTGGACATCAGATATATAGGGTGACGTGATACAGAAATGCAATGGTTTACTAATGGGCGGAGTTTAATGGTCCCGGGTGACGATCCTTTACAGTACGTCTGCGACCTTTTACTCTTCTTGTTCGGCATGGTCCCGAACAACTCTAATGCAAAAAATTACAAGCTAATGCTATCCGAGTAAAAAAAAAAAAATCCAAATACCAGAACAATTAAAATATTAATGGAGCGTACTTTCCCCTTTCGAAGACAGGACATATTGAATAGTAAATTTTCATTAAATGGTGTTTTACAGAAGTATCCACCACTGCAAGTCATTGATGAGGTAATCAAAATAGTTTCATTTATTGCTAAAACATATTTCAACTTCAATTTATGTACAATGCTAATAGAGTGAGTAGTGAGTAGGTATTCTTTTGTATGTTTGATCTAGGTTTTGGCTGAGATGAATAAAATATTTCCATACAAAAAGTTCCCAAGGAAAGTGGGAGAAACTTATGCCGAAAATAACACAACTATTCCAGAAAGAATCAATATCTCGTGAGATACAAGTGGTGCTTGAAATGCTAAAAGAAGACACATCACCTGGTAACCAGGCAACCATTTACATACTTGAGAGCTTGTACATTTTTGAGAAAATCCAGCTGTTGAAGGGAGGAAATGCAGCTGCTACTCAGTGTTTACCCTCTTCTTATTTATTTATTTTTTAATTACGTTTAACAAGTTACTGGACAAGTTATTTAATATCTGCTTTAAGCTATAAATAATATCCCACTAAAAGTACAATTACTAAAATCATATCGATGTATTTCTGTTCGGCAAATAATTTACTAAATTTATTTCTCCTATAATTGCTTCCAATTTTTTAAGCCAACATTGTGCATATAAATAGAAACTATATGGTTGCAAATCGTAACATTATATTTGTTAAGACATCAGTAATAGGAAATGGCGAACAGAAATTAGTATATTGAAATGTTTGATTGCTTCTTTTACAATTCAGGCTGTCAAACTGTTCAGGCAATGATAATGATGAATGCAATGCTACCAGACACCAGGAGCAAGTCCACTTATAAGAACATTGTCATTGTCATTGAGGTGAGCAACAATAAAGAATGTTAATACAGTGTAATAAAGATCTGCATTCATACACAGTTATTGACGTTGTCTTATATTATTGTTACTGTAGGAGCCAGCAGATATAGCAAGAGAGAGTCCACACGCACAGCCTCTGGTAGCAGTTGAACTACAAAACCAAACCATCACCACTGAACGAAAAACTGTGTACAAGATAAACAAACACAACATTCCTTTTACATAGTTATTTATCTTTTATGTTTTCAATTTGGAATATCCAAGTGGATGTACCAATTGTTATTTTTTTAGAGCATTTTTTTTTAGACAAAGTATATAAAAGAAGCAAGTTACAACATTTTATTGTAAGCATAAATAACATATGATTTTTTTGTAAAATTTTATTCAATTATGAAATTTGTATGAAAATTATACTAAAATATAGTATGTAAATCATTCTTTTTTTGGTATGGATTTTATACTAGTATTGGTATGTAAAACATACTATGGCAAAAAAGTATATGTATCACACCAAGTTTTGGGATGCAAATAGTGACATGCAGTATCATACCAATTTTGGTATGTAAGTCATTGTTGTGGATCTCCCCACTATCCCATAATCATTATTATTATTATTATTATTATTCAGTTTTGTTAGCATGTTATTATTTACCAACATTCCACATAATCTACTTTTTAGGTGTGTCGACCTTTTCCGAATGCTGCAACTACACCTTACCAGATCACCATTTCCATGTGTATGCTGAAATACGGACTTCTAGAACAATTACGTCATTTCCTTTTTGTGTCATATATAAACCTTCATTTCATTCTTTTTGTTGGGATTCTCCACGTGTTGATAAAATTTAAACACCGATTTGTTATAGTAGTGAGGGCGTGTTGAATCCTCATTGTGGAGCGCGATCTAGGTTTAGAAGCCTAATTGCTTTGTCCGTAGGTAGTTGTGCCTCCTATAACACAGGACCGCCACAACAGTCATACTTCGTTTTTAGCTGTGTGGTACTTAATGTCGATGTGTTTAGACGTTCCATGATACTGTGGATTCTTTGACATGGCAATACAGGACTGATTGTCTTCCATAATAACACTAGGTCCATTTGATATGTTTCCAAGTTCAAAGTTCAGTCGTTTTATCCACACATACCCTTGAGCTGCACTCGATAATGCCACATATTCAGCTTCAGCAGTTGACAGTGCCACACTTTCTTATTTCTTGCTTCTCCAAGATACTGGTCCACCAGCGATGCAAAAAATGTAACCAGATGTAGACTTCCGACCTTCAGCATCGCCTGCCCAATCTGCGTCTGAGAAACCAATGGGCATACTGGACTCATCTTTCCTGAACATTATTCCATAGTTGCAAGTACTCTTTAAATATCTTAGCACTCGCTTAGCTGCAGTCCAGTGAGACAGGTTAGGCTTGCTACAGAATCTGGCCAACATCCCCACAGCAAATGTTATGTCTGGTCTTGTACATGTAGCCAAATACATTAAACTTCCAATGAGAGACTGATATGCTTGCTGATCTTGAGGTTCCTCATCCTCATTTGCTTTAACAAGACGTATACCCGAGTTCATCAGAGTTGCAGTAGAATTGCAATTTTCCATTTTCATCTTGATCAGTAGCCTTTCAATGAACACTGGCTGCCCCATCCAGGTCGTTCCTTTCTCATGATCTTGAATAACTGTCATACCCAAGAAATACTTTATTTTTCCCAAATCCTTTATGTCAAACTTTGATGATAGCTTCTTCTTGACTTTCTCGATTGCATCGGTCTTGCTCCCAGCCAAAATCATGTCGTCAACATAGACGGCGATAATAAACTTGTCATCCTCTCCTGTTATGTATATGTAGGGGTCATGGTCTGACTGAGTGAAACCCATTGCTCGTAGATGTGAATCCAGTGCAGAGTTCTAACATCTGGAGGCTTGCTTTAGACAATAGATACTTTTCTTTAAACTTCATTTGTCTTCAGTGAGTCCATTTCCCTGTCCATAGCTTCACTCCACTTGGCTGAGTCCTTGCCACTAATAGCTTCCTTTTGTGTGGCGGGTTCATCAAGGATCACAAGATGAGCTTGCTGCAGAAATCCATAGTAGTCTACTGGTCGTCTCTCACGAGTTGACCTCCAAGGCTCTCTGACTGCAGGTTCCTGTGATTCAGCACTTGAATGATCCTCTGTAGTAGTACTCTACTCCTGTACTACCAGTTCTGACTCATCAATGTAGCTAACATCTAGGATTAGCGGACGCTGACTTGTGCTCTCCTCCTCAACTTGAGTTGTTTCCTTCTCATGCTCATCAAACTTGACATTTCTGCTGTAAGTGTTTTTTTGCTGACGGGATCATAAACTCTGTATCCCTTCTGCACATTTCCGTATCCAAGTAAAGCACACTTTTTCGTTTTGGAGTCTAGCTTCCCACGCTCATCTTTGGGTATGTGAACGTATGCCGTACTGCCAAATACTCTCAGGTGGTTCACACATGGCTTTGACCCATGCCAGGTTCATGAGGTGTGCTGTTCTGTAATGCGGTAGTGGGACTTCTGTTCCTCATATACGTTGCCGTAGACACTGCTTCAGCCCAGAATTTCTGTGACAACTTGGCATCCAAAAGCATTGCTCTGGTTGTTTCCACCAAAGTACGATTTAGTCTTTCTGCTGCTCCATTTTGTTCCGGCGTCTTCGGAATTGTTAATTCATGTCGAACACCGCAAGACTTGAGATAGCTTTGAAACTTGGTAGATGTAAATTCTCCGCCATTGTCCGTTCGTAAAGTCTTCAATTTGCACCCAGAATAATTTTTAACTTGTACCTGCCAATTTTTAAACTTCTCAAAAACTTGGTCTTTAGTTTTGAGGGGATACACCCACGCAAAGAGAGTATTGTCATCAAGAAATGTAAGGAAATATTCAGCACCTCCTAAAGATTTCTCGCCCATCTTTCCACATAAATCTGAGTGAACTAGCTCCAAAGGCACTAACGTAACTCTCTCACTAGTTTGAAAGCTGCTTTTACACTGCTTCCCACGGATACAAGCCTCACACGTTCCAATTTCTCCAATCAGATCACGATTGAGTATGTTCACAAGATCATTATTTACTAACTTCATCATATTGCTCTCGCATAAGTGCCCAAATTTCCGATGCCAAAGTCTCTTCATGTTCTCCCGAGTGATATTTGCACAATCCTGGGACTTCACATTCATTTCAGGTAATACAGACATCACTTTCGTAGCCCAAAAGCAATAACTTCATCTTCTTCATTTCTGAACTCGCATGTTGACTCATCAAAATCAACAGTTTTCCCTGAATCTGTGGCTCTAGAAACACTGACTAGATTGTATGCAAGATTAAGAACATAAAGAACATTATTCAACGTACATGTCCTCTCTGTATTATCTTGAAGAATCATTTTCATCTCTACACTTCATTCTTTTTTGACATCCAATGTGCTACCATCTCCCATAGAAACTTTCTCTGCTGACTCGAATTCAACAAAATCCTTGAAGATAGCTCGTTTGCTGCACATATGACTGCTAGCACCCAAATCAATGATCCAGTCGCTTTTCGATGTTGCAACCAATGCCTGACTGACTAGCATAGCATCATGCTGATAGCTCGATTTCGTGACTGCTGTGATCTCTGTCCTCGTCTTTCCTGCTTTCCCTTGAACTGTGATTGAAGAAACTTCCTGCAGTCCTTCTTCATGTGACCAGGCTTTCTGCAGTAATGGCACATATAGGGAAATGATTGCTTCTTGTCCTTGACTAATAAAATCTTCCTGCTGTCATCTGTATCCTCTCTGTCCTTTAGTTTCTGCTCTTCCCGAAGTAGTCGTTCCGTAACAGTCTCCAGACTAGGTACAGTGTCACTGCCACTCTCTAAAGCTGTGACCAGAACATCATAGCTTTCTGGTAACCCAGTAAGAAGGTAAACTACCTTATCCTCCTCTGAGGTGGCATCACCGATGGCTGATAGCTCATCAAAGGTGTCAGTCATACTCTTGATGTACTCCCTCAATGGAGCCAGAATCAGTTAGCTTTATAGTGAACAGCCTCTTCCTTAGACATAACTTGTTTGCCCAAGTTTTCTTCTGAAATTGTCCTGCTAATTTCTGTCAGACAACCGCGGGGTCAACCAGGTCACTAATTAGATAAAGTAGGGAAGGATCGACAGCCAATACAACTGTGGCTAGTGCTCTGTCGCTCCGTGCCAAATACTTAGCACGCTTCTCGGCTCCTGCGGATTCACTCGGTGCTCGTTCTTTGCCCGATACGATTTCCCCTAGGCCTTCCCTCATCAGGGCCATCCTACACTAAACCCTCCAAGTTGGGTAATTCTTCCCGGTTAGTGGAATAATTGAAACCGCTTTTCCTTCTGCCATCGTGCCGTTTAAGTCCTGTGCTAGATCGTATACTAGGCCATAAATAGTTCATACAGTCGCGTCTGAGCCCATAACCTGTTCTTGATTGGCAAAGTAACGAATATAGCTAATAGAAATACATACAGACTGCCAAACGCACAAAATCAGACACAAGATAGAACTGAACTAATTCACGTGATACAATACGTAATGCATGATGTAATAAATGATGCGAGGTGAGTCATGATTGTTATTTCCAACAGTTATGAGGTCTTGGTACACATCCACTGAATATAGTATTTAAAATTACATTAACCATAATATTCATTGCATCTGCATGTCAACCTCTCTCTATTTATCAAAAAATATATTATAGGTATTATATATATATTTATTGCAGCTTTGATATTTTTACTTGAATATTTCCGCATCACGCGAGCGTTCTGTATTCTCCCATATTGTACGGTTTATATTGTACGCTCGTTGTAGCGCGCGCGTAGCGAGTAAAATCAATGAAAATTGTATTGTAACCAGTTGAGAAAAATTTCAAAGAAGCACTAAATCACTTATCACACTCGTCGTACAATATGGGAATGATATTTTACTCTCACGCCACATTTTCACTCGCCTTTGGCTCGTGAAAATATTTTTGTGTGCTCGTAAAATATTTTCCCATATTGTACTCTGACTCGTGCTATAAGTATTATATATAATACTTATAGCACGAGTCTGAGTACAATATGGGAAAATATTTTATGAGCACACAAAATATTTTCACGAGCCGAAGGCGAGTGAAAATATGGCGTGAGAGTAAAATATCATTCCCATATTGTACGACGAGTGTGATAAGTGATTTATTGCTTCTTTGAAATTTTTCTCAACCGGTTACAATGCAATTTTCATTGATTTTACTCGCTACGCGCGCGCTACAAGGAGCGTACAATATAAACCGTACAATATGGGAGAATACAGAACGCTCGCGTGATGCGGAAATATTCAAGTAAAAATATCAAAGCTGCAATAAATATATATATAATATATAATACTATAGCACGAGTCAGAGTACAATATGGGAAAATATTTTACGAGCACGCAAAATATTTTCACGAGCCAAAGGCGAGTGAAAATGTGGCGTGAGAGTAAAATATCATTCCCATATTGTACGACGAGTGTGATAAGTGATTTATTGCTTCTTTGAAAATTTTCTCAACCGGTTACAATACAATTTTCATTGATTTTACTCGCTACGCGCGCGCTACAAGGAGCGTACAATATAAACCGTACAATATGGGAGAATACAGAACGCTCGCGTGATGCGGAAATATTCAAGTAAAAATATCAAAGCTGCAATAAATATATATATATAATATATATATATATATATTTATTTATTCCAAGCTAGATATCTTCACAATGATATTGTTAGGTACATGACCCTTCATGATAGATATCACATAGTGTTATCTCATGGCTGTATTGTGCAAGCTCATTACCAGAGTAGTTATAGCAACCTGGTACAAGTTTTCTGGGTTTTTACAGCTACCTTTACTCTAGTGGAGCCTACCCAGCCAGGTTAGAGCAGCTGCTATAATATCAGCTGGGGTTGTGGGGAGCACCTAGTGAGTTTTCTCCAACTTTCATAGTCAGTTACCAAAAAACTACTTCAGTGAAAATATCTAGTGTGGAATAAACCTCTTACACTCCTCAGAGTGATATGGCTAGATATTTCACTCTCAGGCTTTATTTTCACTCCCTTTGGCTCATGACAATAAATTAGCCTGCTCGTGAAATATTTCACCATATCACACTCTGGCTCATGTAATAAGTACTATATATTATATGGGTATTCTATATATATTATGTATAACAAAGCATTGCACATGATCTTTAACTAACTTGCAATCACAGCATCTATATATTTCATTCACAGTAATAGTTTTAACTGCAAACATCAATATGATTATTATTTTGAAATGTGAAATTACCATAAGTAAAGTTTTATGTAAATATACCTTAATTATAACATTATTAATTGTTCACTTAAACTACAATATAAAATAGGAATTTATTAAAGTGAATTTCAGATTCTAAATGAGTCCCTGCAGGAAATTATCATTTATTATAGATTATGTAGCTATATGACGTAATTTACTTCAAAAATTGTTAAACTAATTAGATGTGTGTAATCTAGGGGTAGATATTGGAATTATAAAAGAGGCACAGGGCAAAAACTTGAATTTCCTGTAGCGTATTTAGGACATTTCATGCGTTTACCACCATTCCTGCATAGGATAATATAGTTCCCATCAATAAATTGTCCTTATTTCCTTCTAATATCTTCAACCTCATTGCATTAGCAATAATTTCCTAATCATTCTTAATTGGCATCAATTACTGCACAATCTCAACATAATCGTTACTTGTAAGTTCTGTTCTTGATCTTGCAGAGTCACTCACTAAAACCAAAACATGAAAAAATTAACAATAAAAAACAATAGTGCAAACAAAATATTGATTCGCTCTATGTACTCTCCGACAAACCCCTAACTTGAATTAATATATTAGCTACTTGAGCACCTTAAGGAACAGTGTAATGATAATTGTAGCAGTTGGACCAGTAATTTATACGCAGTTAACTGTATTAATCTACTCTTAGGAGCGACAGCGTACAAGTAATCATCAGTTTTTATAGTGATAACTGGACAATAAACAGAGCATTTACGTACTAAATGCAAACTTTATTTCAGATTTGAGCTTGTTTGTAGACAATGCATATAATTTTAATTTGTAAAATATATTTTAAGTAGGGTGGCCGCAATTTATTTCAGATTTGACCTTGTTTGTAGACAATGTTAGTCAGAGACTATTTGTGGAAACAATTTAAAATGTTCATTAACATATTTTGTATAGAAAAGATTAGGTTTAGTTCGCACTACAGCACAGGCACACACATACGCACAATAAAACAAATGCATGACTAAAATATAGTTAAGTTTAAATGGTTCGATGCGGATGTGGTCCGGCCACGCCCGGTCTTGACTTTAGGCCCGACCCACATCTATGGTTCTCAGTTATTCAATTTCTTAGTCCACGACAGAAGGTAAGCCAAAATGTTAGATAATGAGATAATGAGGTTAACTATCCAATGAACCACAATGTTGTAGTATCCAGAATCACAATTAGTAAAAACTCATCAACTTACTGAGTTTCTCCTCTATATGGCCTTTTGTAAGTACCTTAGATTATGGCTTGTATTAAGATACTTCATAAAATCATCGTAATATTGGTCTGGTTCGGAATTCACTTTATTTGAAACTGCTTCCATGATAGCAGCTGCATGTTTTTGAGGCAGGCTACTTATCAGTAGCAACTTAGAATAGTCATCAGGCTCAATCAAGGACAGCCAAAGTAAACTAGTACTGCCGATTTCTGCGGGGGTATGCGCAGCTATTCCATCGATTAAACGCTGAGTACAGAAACAGAGTGCTCTGTAGCGAATATATGATGCCATTCAGGGGCGGATCCAGGGGGGGGGCCCAGGGGGCCCTGGCCCCCCCCCCCTCCCTTACACACACACCACACACACCGACATGTGATACACACAAGGCACAAACATGTAATACAGCCAGCATTTAATACTTCTTTCTGTGGTTAGTGTACTTCATTTACACCATGACCACTTACTTGTGCTGGCATTCTACTAACATTGCCTTATGATAGCAAGATTGCCAGTTTGTAATGTGAAAATGTCAAAGAGAGTTCAGTCTAAGGATCCAATTCAGAGCTCGACCTGTGGCAGCACAAATGGAAAGCTGACTCTGAATTAGCTGTAAGCCTTTGTACTCCAGAGAAAAGCCTAGTACATGCAGATTGTGATTTCTTTCCCAATATTCACACTCTTTTATGTATAATGGGCACATTGCCAGTTACTAGCTGTGAATGTGAACGTTCCATCAGCATGCTCAAATTGATCAAGACTTCTCACTGAGGAGTAGTATGGGACAAGACCGTCTTAATGGATTGGCAATACTATATTACCACCGTGACATTGAAATTACTTCAGAGGAAGTGGTGGATGAATTCTCATCCAAGACGGATGGTATTATGACTATATAACTTTCTTCAATAAATTCTTGACTAATTCTTTATTGTTGTCAGTGAGTGTAATTTTTTTCATGTATGTAACAAATTGAATATTCAGAAAGAAACCAAAAAAAATTAATTAGTGGGTGTGATAAAATGGGTGTGGTCAAGTTTCCACTTAACTTTCGGCCCCCCCACCTCTATAATGCTGCATCCGCCCCTGCCATTTTGCTTACTTCGCCCACCAAACGTCACCTAAGTTTGGCGTAGCCAGACCTTTTACCAAACCGCTACAGGAAGTGGTTAGGTAAAGGGTCTTGCTACGGCAGAAATAAGTTAGTTGTTAAAATCAATAGTTTAACAATAGTGTAGTTTAAGGCTCGCTCGCCATTTGTGCTCAAGCGCACCATAGAACGAGAAATTTGCTATAATTAAAAACTAGTTATACGCAGTCTTGTCTCCAAGGGATCTACTAATGGTCATTCTGTTTGCTGATCATCAAGAAAATAACAACGACAACAACAACGTTCATGCCTGCTGACAAAAATTTAAGGAGACAATCTAATAGGTAGTACTCAGCACATTCTGAACACAGGTCTCATTTTTTAGGTAAACTATAGCAATGAAAACTACATCCTGTAGCTAAGGCTTTTCCCACAAAATATGGTATTGACTTCCTGTCAGATAATTATAAATAAAAGAGGCTTGCCTGCATTTAGCTCATTCCAGGTCTGGAGCTATAAAATTAAGGATGCTTAGAAAATTGTAATACATATTACAATTTAGTTCTACCAGAGGTGGAATATCTTCTACAACTTAGTCAGAAGTTATAGTAAGTCTAAATAGTTTTATTCAGCCTTGCAGCATTTGACACAATTCATATATATACTTGCAGGATTGTTTTGAACCAGAGAAGTGGCCAGTCACTGGCTGCAGTACAGAGGCTTCCAATTGGCTAATTAATTGGCTATATAAATTAAGGTATGTAATTTTTAATCAGAGGTAGCTTGTTGAAATTGATACAGTAGCCTTATAATTCTAATACAGTTACTACAAAACTAAGTTCAGTCATTCTTGGCTAAAAAGGCGAAGGGGGGCTGGTTAGAAATGAGGGTAAGATAAAGACAGAGAAAACATTATTAGTTATAAAATAATGAGGTCATTACTATTTTGCAGTCATGTTAATTGAGATATAGTTAAAAGAATGACTTAGAAGTTGGAGTACATACCGACAAAAGGAAATTTACTGCTGGTGCTTGTTGTTGTGTATAATGTTGCCAGAGTTGAATGATAGCTAGCTTGGGTAGATCTTATAATATGGTATTTCTTTGAGGTATGTGTGGTTGAACAAGCTTGTGTGAGGAACTGAGTGAAGACTCTTGCCTGAGGGATCAAGTAAAGTACTATGTATACCTTCATTTAGGCATCCTCCAAATTACCCAACACTTTTTCTATAATATTTCATAGGCATATATTGCTTCATAATTTTTAATAAGCAGAACACTAGACTTGTGTGTTCTGGTCCATTCTCTGTCATCTGTTCATCTTATAGTAATGGTGCAGAGTGTAAACCAGTCACGTGAGCCACAAAACCACTAATGGTTGTTTGTCCATCGTTAGGTAGTATCGATATGGAACCACTTACAACTGCAATATCCGCTGGTTTTTTGTAAGCTTGTATGTCTGGACCATTTAGTAAATCTGTATTATTTGTGTTATTTGGTTGTTTGGTTGTTTATGTACATTACATTGCTACGGATGAATCAAATAGACAAACTAGAAATATTATTTGTGAAGATATGGGTGGTACAGTAGTAGCACAAAATTTGATCCTACTGATTCTACAGAAGAAGGAGTGGAAAATTCAAGGGTTGTGTTACTAAAATGTTACATGATTTTAGTCAGCAACAAACAAAGGAAAAAGTGCAATCTGTCATTGAGATCAGATCTAAAGATCTGTCAGTAGCGGTTTTTTTATATTTTTTATTTTATTAGAACAGTAGGAATTGATTTACCTTTTTGAATTATGTTATATAAATTCAGGTGAAAATGTTTTTTGTTATCTTGTAGGGTTACCTCAAACCAGAGAAACACAAAAAGGAATTTGAAACTGTTTTAAAGCTCCAGTCACTGACTAAAGTACAGACTCTATCATCTAAGATTCCATAGGGTGAGATATCCAGAGTTATTTACAAGTCCGTTTAATCTTAGTTACTATCATTAGATCAATATGTATTTATAATTAAAATGTAAAGTGGAAAAGTTTGGTAGATGAGGTTTAAACTTTTATAAACTCTCTAGTTTGTAACATCCTGTAGCACTCTCTATTTCCTGTAGCACATTTTTCCTGTAGCACTTTTTTTCCCCTGTAGTACTGTCTATTTCTTGTAAGAATCAATAATATTCTGTAGCACTATTACTACTCACCCTTTCCAGTATCACTTTACTCTCTAATTTATGTAGTAGTCCAGGGTTCTATCTTTAAATTTTGTCGGGGTGTGTGGTTCGGCTAAGTCCACCATATCTGGGGAAAACGATTTTTTGTTTTTTGTGAATTACCTTAAAATTACTTAGAGCTAATGCTGTCATTTTTGACTGGACCTAGTTACCATGGTAGCTATACTGCATATAACATGCAAATATTGTTAGGTAAGCTGAGAATTTTGGGTGGAACCTGGGAATTTGGTAAAGTGTTTCCCTCCCCCTTCACTACTAGATAGAATCCTGTACTCTACTCCACTCTCTATCTCCTGGGCCAATCTCTGCTGTCTGTTGCTAGTCTGGATGAACTGCTGAATTAGCACTACAGATCAATATTCTCTAAATAATTATTTCTCCTTAGCATTACTTCCATTTGGTAGTTTAATACCCAAAGGAAAAACACCATAGTAAACTTTTATGTCATGGTTTACTGAAATTATTTTAACTAGTTTCCACTTCCTACCAACACACTGTCAGGGACGGATCTAGGATTTAGAGGGGGCTCGTTTCAAGGGGTGAAATAGCTATAACTACTTATGGTAAAATGTTGGCCATATTGTATTTCCTATAAGACTAATTATAATATTCTAATATTCATTTACACAATAATTAACATTATAATGTGACCAACCGGAAATGAATGAACTGCTGAAATCAGGAAGGATAAAATTAAAACTAAGAGCAATACCAATAATTTACAAAAGTATTGTGTCCAGAATAAAGAAAGAATAGTAGGGGTTGGCGAATTATGTGCCTTATTTATATGCTATGCTAGCAATGAAATCATTTTAGTGATTAATATACTGGAAACATGCTCGTGCACAGAGTTCAAAGGTCACCTAAAGTACATTCACAACTATAAGAATCCTTGTACACATGACTAATCTGAATCCTGATATGGCCACTGTTTATAATTGAAGTTTTTGATCCGCATCTTGATTGTAAACAGTGCTGGATCTGAAAGTATTTTATTGCTTACAGAAAGTAATATTGGAATCTTCAAATAGAATTAGCTACCAACACAGAGGGTAGTTAGTAAACTCAAAAATTCATTTAAAAAGTCCCAAAGCCAGTGTCTGGAAGACTACTTCAAGTTGCTATTGTTACAGTATTATAATATTTTCCAAAAAACTAGCTAGCTCATTATTCTCACAGTTATACTAATCATGCTAGCATAAGAAAATCACTTATTATGCTCAAAATCATGTCAGCATAATTTGCCAACCCTTAGTAAATAGGAACAATTAATCATGAAAAAATACACTATTTCACGAGATAAAATGAAAATGCCAAGAGATTTTAGTTAGTGATGAAAGTAGATTTATATAATTGTCAAATTCAGCCATAAAGAAAAAAAATTGAATAAGCAACAACTACTAAATGCTGTCCAGAATGGACTCGTTCTGCTTTGATACACTACGAATTTGGTCTGCCATATTGTATAAGGACACAAGTATTAAAAATTCTGACTCAGCATATCAATAAGTAGAGGTGCATTCAAAATGAGATTGCAATTATTGTTGGAGTAGCAACAAGGAAAACAACGACGAACAAAAGTGATTGCTATTATAATTATATTTCCAGTTACAGGCAATAAATACAGTAGCTAAAAATGAGGGCTCAATCTGAAAAGGGTGGGGCTCGTACAACACCAGACGAGCCCCCCCCTCTACATCCGCCCCTGTGTAAATTCATTCAAATTAGCCATTGTTTTGACTTACAATAATCACTATGATATTTTAGATCTAAAAAATGTCATCTGAAGAGGAAGAGAAGCCCAAGCCAGGTTATGAAGCATTGCAGAAGGAGCAAAATCAAGTTAAAATTACCATAAAGAACAACTTTGATGTAATGACGAGGATATTGAGGGACAAGAAAATGCTACCCAAGACCGAGTATGAGAATGTCACTGATCCATTAGCAGTGCTTCCTGAGAACACAAAAGTGGACATCGTGTTTAAGAAGTTGGCAAGCAGCATTGATGAAGTTGACGATAAATTTCTGAAGTTTTTGGAGATTATTCGCAAAAAAACGAATGCTAAGAATACAGTTGATATTCTGGAAAAAGCTTATAAGGATAAGGGAGGAGTTATTGCAGGGAAAGATTCAACTAACCCACCAGACTCTGGAGCTTCATTGCAAGGTTTGCATAAGTTACTAGCAAAATTTTTAGTATAAATTTTACAAATATTTTCTCAAAAATTGTAGGTACCTATTACTTCTATTTGTGTGCTATAAAATTTTTCAGTTGAAATTTTTTAGAAAGTAACTAAGTAATGTACTTACAAGGAAATACACACGTTCGGAAGCATGGTCAGACCTACATTAGAGAATGGCCTGCAATTTTAACATGCCATGTTCAATAACACATAATAGTTGAGACTAATACTTCTCAATAATATCTTATGTTATTTTGAGCAAATGAAAATATTCATGTATAATAATTACTACACCATTGTAAACGAATTTTCACTGATAAATATTTTTAGAGCAGTATTGAAAAGAGTTTGATCCGGAATGTCAGTTGACAGTGTTAGTTGTCGACCACAAGTATTTGCTGAAATAGCATCGACATCCCTAGAAAATGACACCATGATAGAACCAGCTTTACTTTGAGATCAGTAATGAATTGCACAACTGCATTCAAATCTAGACAAACAAAAACAAGTTAATATAAAGTAAATGGTGTTTCATAATCCCAATAAAAATGCATAACTAATACATATTATGTCACTTATTTTTGCTAAATTATGTTATTTGGGTAATATTGCTTACGTATATAACCCTATCTAGCAATAATTAATAAGTGTATTTGAATGTGTTTACTCCTTAATAAACAAGCAGATGCTCACTCATACTTTTAAAAATTCTGTCTGCTAGCTACAACATACATGTATATCACACACATCGTACTTTTTCGTTGCTAAACGTGGTTGTACATCTTACCTCATTGATAACAATTTTAACTCTAATTCTAATATCTTCCTCTGTAATGCAAGTTACTGAGTGATTATAGCATCCAGCAATATAGTAGTAACAATGATCGGCCAAAAATGGAAACTCTTGCCCATCCATTAAGATACTATGGGCTACCATCGTACCAGGAGGAGACACGTATAAAATGTGTACTTCTTACGTATAAAATGTGTACTTCTTACGTCAAGTTTAATTGTGTGTGGGCATCTATACAATGTGTGTACAAATATTATTAGCTAATCCCACCTCTGCACTTGTTCTTCTATGTGCTCCAAGCTGAAAAGTGTCCTAAAAAATGGAGTTCCAAAATAAGGACAATAATTGAAGTGACTGATTCGCACACTACTGGCACAGCCTCAGATAGAACCTCCATTATACAACACCAGCTCGCAAAGATTTATGACAGGCCGGTAAGAACCCCCCCCCCCAAGGTTTAATTGCATTCCACTATTACCAATCAGGTGCATTGGAGTAACCAGACCCTTCCTAGCAGAGTGATTATAGGTAAAGGTCTGGCCTGGGAGACTAGGAGAGCCTCCTGGTCTGCAAGACTACAACTTCAAGACCTCTTAAATAACCACACCAACTTATATAGCTTGATTATTCACTTTTATTCTTTCTGATTCTACCAGCTACAATGCTATAACACAATTTATAAGAACTTGACCAAGACTTTCCAGTATCCAGGTAATTTGTTGCTAGGCAACATATTGAACCCCTTTCAAAACCAGGTAATTTGTTGCTAGGTAACAAATTGAACTCCCAGGGTTTCTATTACTGGCTGGATAGATTCCATCAGGGAGTGCTTTAGTGTCCTTCCTCCCTCCCCCTGTGTGTGTTTGATTAATGGTAATGGGAAATGTTGTTGTTTTCACATGTAATAGCTCTCAATTAATGCATTAGAATGTCAGTGGCACTAAATTGCTGCACAGACTGTTGGTGGGTTTTACCACTTAACCATAATATTTTCAGGGTTATATCCTGGAACTTTTCTGAAATTGCAGAGTAGGTTGTGAAGTTGATCTCAACAGCAGCTACAAAAAATTCTTTATACTATGGATTCTTACTGTGGATGGAATCTCAGACATTGCTTTCTTAAGATAGCTCTATCACCAACTTTAGTCACTCCTAGAGCACTGAGACCTTGATCAGTCAAAAGCAAGACAGTGATGTAAAAATCTACCACAAAACATAATTATAGAAAGCTAAAGTTGAGTACTTGTAACAAATATATTTACACCCATCTGGGATTTCTAAAAAAAGGAAAGAAAAAAAAATTCAGTTGTAATTGCTTCACTGCAATTTTATGAGGCCCTGTGCCCTGAGGCCCTGAGCCCAGGACACAACCACTACACACACAGCCACACACACACACAGACACACACACACACACACATACACACACACAAACAGAAACAAACAACCCCGGCTCACATATATGCACAATTTGTAAGCATGCCTGTATTACAATAATGGAATTATGAATGGACTAAGGGAGGGAAGGGGGAGCAGCTTATTGCAGAATTTAACTACTATAACTGCATCAATATTTTTGGGGTGCAATCAAACGTGATTTCTCAGATAAACTACAAAACACATGCTCTTGGAGCCCCACCTCCCCCCCCCCCCTCCCCTCCCCCTCCCCCCCATTTCTTACACCAATGAGTAGTCAGAAGTAAAAATCAACCTGGCAGCCCATTACATATCCAAGAGTAAAAAAAACAAGCTGGTTTCAACTGAAACTTTGGTGTATGGATGGATATCAAGATTTACCAAACAAAAGCTAGGTGGCGATAGGGGGTGGGGAATTTTCTTATAAAGGTCATTAACCCTGTCCTCTTGCATATAAAATTGTATCTCAGCAACGGAAGATGTCAGGGGGGTGATCCAGGGTTCAAAATGTACGGAATTACCCAAGGAGGAGCCAAAAAATAAAATTGGACATAAAAGACCAAACCTTGACTTCCAAATAAGGTCAAAGGTCAAAAGTATCATTGAAATGACGTCTTTATATCCCACAATGTCAAAGAATCTGATTATAACTTTTACTATGACTAAATACATGTAATGTCCATTTCCTCCTCATCACTGTCAACCTCCTCCACATCCACTCCATTGCTACAGTGTCCACAGCACACACCGCATGCAGACACACATGACATGCCAGCTCTCATGCAGCTGCATTTCACGCTTTGGCACTGCCTCTCCCCTTCCTTCCCAGCAAAAAAATCCTGTAAGATCTTGTCAGATCTTACAGGATCAGTAGGATCCTATAAGAATGGACAAGATCCTATTTGTACTAACAAGATCTTGCAAGAACTGATTAAGATCCTATAAGTTTTGTTAAGAAATAAATCATGTAATACCTTATAAATTCCTGCAAGTTCTTACAAGAACTGATTAAGATTCTGAAAGTTTTGTTAAGAAATAAATCATGTAATATACCTTATAAATTCCTGCAAGTTCTTACAAGTACTGATTAAGATTCTGTAAGTTTTGTTAAGAAATAAATCATGTAATACCTTATAAATTCCTGCAAGTTCTTACAAGAACTGATTAAGATTCTGAAAGTTTTGTTAAGAAATAAATCATGTAATATACCTTATAAATTCCTGCAAGTTCTTACAAGTACTGATTAAGATTCTGTAAGTTTTGTTAAGAAATAAATCATGTAATACCTTATAAATTCCTGCAAGTTCTTACAAGAACTGATTAAGATTCTGAAAGTTTTGTTAAGAAATAAATCATGTAATATACCTTATAAATTCCTGCAAGTTCTTACAAGAACTGATTAAGATTCTGTAAGTTTTGTTAAGAAATAAATCATGTAATATACCTTATAAATTCCTGCAAGTTCTTACAAGAACTGATTAAGATTCTGTAAGTTTTGTTAAGAAATAAATCATGTAATATACCTTATAAATTCCTGCAAGTTCTTACAAGAACTGGTTGAGATTATATAAGTTTTGTTATGTGTAAAATCTTAAAAATTCCTGTAAGACTAAAGAAAGACATATACATATCCACTGGAGTCACCTAGAAAGTATATCGACTTATTAACAGTCTACACGACATGTTTGTAAGTTTAATTCTTTGCTTTTATGACCTGTAGTGGTCTATTGTGAATCCGTTCCTCTGCCTATATTAATTGTAATAGGTAAATTTTCAAGTACATAATTTTAGTTTGTGTGATTCAGATTCCTTCCCCCATTTACGAAAAAGCATCATGTATGAAGAACTGCTATGAATCATCATTGTTTGACTTAAACGATTATGGGAGTCAAGATGATTACTATGTAAAAAAGAAAAAAAAATGTGAGGTTGAAAAAGTCCAAAATGTGGCAAAAATGGAGAGACAAAAGATACTGAATTAGTGGTGTTCAACTTTGTTTGGCAAAGTTACTATAATGTCATGAGGTGAATATTTAACTGGAATGTGGACACACTTCTCAACCAAGTCTGTTGGTGAAATTGCTATTAATTTATTAGATAAAGATGGCTTTTTCACCTTAAAGCCAAACAAATTGAACTATTTAGCTGCCTTGTAATCATCTTCACTTAGTGAATGTCGATGTTGTGACTGTGGCATTGCCAGTACCTCTTCATCAGTATTGTCAAAAATAGACACAATGACAATTGGATTACCATTGACTAAGCAAAACTTCTGAATAGACCCAAACCATTCTTCTTTACCACATACTGGTCTATAAAATTTACAAATGGAGTTATTTCTAGAGTTGTGCTTGCTTGCTACTGAATAAGTTACACCATCTTGCCTGTACCTTGGGAAAACTGGAACTATGTGGTTTTCAATGGAAAACCCTGCTTCCTGCACAACCTTTATTTCATCTACACAGAGATTTTTGTTTGTTACTTTCCCAAAACATCAGATCTCCTATCTACCTTTCCAGTGACTCTGTTGAGAAAGTCCACTGTTTGAGAATTCTCGTTCTTGTCCAGTCTATCCTTGAGAAGAGGCAGAGCTTGTCTCATTCTAACAGACTGAATGAGTTGAGGGAGGACATTCCTTGTTCCATGACAATGCCGCTTCAGAAATCCATTGAAGTTTTCAAATCCGAATGTCGAATAGCACCACAAGGGTCCCCATCGACGGACAAACTCACACATGTGTATCAAACTATGAAAGTTCAATGAACACATGGTTTTAGGGTACAAAATTGGCATTAATTCATAAAATCTGGCAAGCATGCAATGAGCTATTTGTAGGTGCTGTTGAGATATATTGCAGCCAAGTAAAATATGAATGGAACTAACTAGCAATGAGAAGTGATATAGGTAGTCTGCTGGAAAATCCACTTGCAATAGTACAGGAATAGAATAAATCGAAAGCCAGGCCCGATATTCAGATGCTTTCCAATACTTTGAAGTATGTATAGACCTAGGAGTTCGCCGGAATTCATAAGAGGATTTAATGCGCAACAAAGCTTTATCAATTTCTTTCATTTTCCTACCAAGGTAAAATCTGGACTGGTGATACTTTGTGTCAAACCAAGAATTAAATAGAGATTTAGTAACTCCTTCCAAAACAGCATGCATGTAGTCTATAGAAACAGCATTGGTAAGGGAAATACTGGATATAATGATCCAATTTTCCCCCCTCCATAATCATGGTACAAATCTGAGCAGTTTGATACCAAGATCAATAACGTGGGGTATTTAGTTGCTGAGATACTTCATTTTTTAGATTTTGGGCAAGGTCGATGACCTTTTGAACTCTAAAAAGTTTTCCCCGCCCCCTTTTTGACCTAGCTTTTTTTTGGTAAATCTGGAAACCCAAACCTACCAAAATCAGTTGAAACCAGCTTGTTTTAAAAATTTTCACAGATTGGATCTCAAAATGCTACTAATACATATGTAAATGATAAGCTACAGTTGAGTCCATCATGCATTGAATATAGCCTGGGGAAAAACCTCTCACAATTGAACTTAAGGTATCAATGACCCGCCCCATTTTCACTCATGGGCGTCGACGCTTTCATGTCTCAATAGTTACTTCTGTCATGTGACCTTAATTAGATTCCTGCTTCGGGTAAGTGCAAGTCTTTCACCGCATTTGAGGTCGGGCATACTTAAGTACATCAGTAGGAAATGTAGCTCAGCGACAATACGTGCATACACACCATAGCATACATACTTATACCATAGTTGCTGTGGTAACAGCCATGGTTTGAAAATGTTATTCCCCTGTGGAAAAAATTTTTTTTTTTGTACCACAAAGAGAGCGTAAATTGAACACAGGAGAAAATTTTGCTGACAAAACAGAGTTACGTGTACAATAGTGATGGTATAAAGTGATGTAACAGGTTTTTTAGCTACAAATTAAAATACAGTGTTTTTACTTGTAGCTATGAAGCTTTTTTTTTTTTTTATTATTTTTTTTTTTTGCGAGGGTTACTCCTACATGTATAAAACACTGACAAAGAATTAGTTATTGGAGTCTAAAGTCTTGTCTTGTGAGCCTCACTGGATATCATCGCTCAATCATCACTGTGTTTTTGTTAGAAGGCGGCGGAAAGGGGGCGAAATGACCCTCACTGCATTAAGTGAACATATTTCCTCTTAAAACAACAATATCCTCTCCTTTATCTGGTCTTTCACTCTGTTCAAAAGGTAACTATGGTATAAAATAGTTAAATCATGGCAACTCTCGGGATTGTTGCTAGATAACCATTATCAGTGATAATCCCTCAACCCCATAGTTTAACTATTACTTGTACATGTGACAAACAGACACATCATATTTATCTAATGATGTACGAATACAACTCACAAATAGTTTGTATATATATGTACATAGATATCCACTTACCCAGGACAAGGGTTGTTATGGTGAAGTAGAACACAAACACAGTGGGGAACTTGAGGCTAGAGACACACACATACACACACGGGGTGCAAGATTTAACACACAATACGCTAGATCCCGATCACAAAAATCACAGTCTTAATAATCTGCTATGTTTGCACATGTGTGCTGTTTGGTAATTTATTATTGATTGAAATGGAGATCCAAAAATATGCAGACCTTCAAAAAAATAATTACATATTCATGCTAAAAACAAACAAACAAACAAACAACATTTCACAATAATATCCTAGTCCAGCAATCCTTTTAATCTGACTCTCCTGCATTTAGATTCTTTATTTCTTCTTTTCATATTTAATTCTGAGGATGTTACTAGTGACATGCTCTCTTCACCTGGTGGTGAGAAATGATAGTAAAATAGTTCCCAGTGGGTCAGTGGGTAGGTCAATTGCAGCTACACAAACCATATTACTGCTGCACCTCAGTGCCCTGGGGGGATGCAAAAAAAAAGAAAAAGAAAAAAAAAGGAAAAAAAAAAGGGAGTTGATATTACACTTGGGCTGATGGAACATGTATTCACTTAAGCCCATTTGTGTCATGTGACTTACCAGAGCCAACTCTGTCCTTTCAAGGAAACAATTAGTCCTAAACAGGCTACAGGTTATTCAAGTTGTGACCACTAATACTCTATGCCCTCTGCTACCACACCTTACTAGTACAACCAGTTATCTATCTATACTGACCCTGTCCTCAGGTGAGCCTTCCATCCAAGGGTACAAATAATCGAGCAGTGGTTCATACGGATACACAAGGTTAAACCTTTGGACAAAGAAGAAAAAAAAGCACTATGATTAAAGGAAGCCTTTTGTGTAGTTACAACCAGTTGACTTAATGTTGATGGTATCGGATCAATAATTTACTGACATGTGCAGAAATGAAATATTGTACTACAAGGAGCCTTGCTTGCTTCCTCCATAAGTCAATGAGGCAGATGGAAAATTGCCAGAGTAGGGGGTTGAACTCAGGATCTCAGGCCCTGAGCCAAGGACACAACCACAACCACACACACACACACACACACACACACACACACACACACATACACATGCACACACACATACACACACTGGGACAGTCAGGAGGATCCCATGCTGCTCTATTTCCAATAGCTATGGGCAACCAGGACGTTCTCAGGACTGATTACTTGGGACCTGTCCCTTTTGGGATCCTGATCGAAGGGACAAATTAAATCATATCAAAACAAACCAACCAAAAACCCTCCATCCTCTCTCTCTCCCATCACATGACCCCAGCATGCCACTCACATTTGACGACGTCTGAAGATGGACACCACCAGCACGGCCACAGCACTGATCACGCCGATGATGGATGCCGCCCACACAAGCTTGTCAATGAGTAGGGAGAGAGGGAGCGGGTGCTGCGTGTAGCCCGGGCATTGGGGGGCACAGTAAGACGACACATTCCCTGCAACCAAGAAGAAATCTTCCCTGCAGGTCAAGTTCCGTATCACGGGTGGGTTTACCGAGTCCTCCTCAGCTGCAGGAGGAAAAACGAAACTTTCATCATTGTGAGTGGGCGTTAGAAGCAGATAAATAGTTTATCGCAAGATAATGTGCCAGACTGGCAGTGAACTAAATATGTGACAATGGAAATTCTAGTACAACGATGATGAAAATGACGATGATAATACTATAATAGCAATAATAATATAATATAATAAGACTAAATAATAATATAACATCAAATAGTTAATAATATTATTATTGTTATCATTTTTGTTATTATTATTGTTATTATTATTATTATATCAACAATAATGAAGTGAAAGAGACTGAGTGAACGGCTACAGGATGAATTATGAAACACACGTAGATAGTGCAGGAAAGAATACAGCGAGTGTTAGACCAATACCACACAGCTGTCACATTGGCTGGCTTCCGCGGTAATCAGCTGTGTGTGCTGTCTAAAGTAAACTCTTGACTCTGTGGTGACTTTATAAGTGTTCCCTCCAGTAAAACACACAGTCACTCACGTACTTACACACACACTCTGTCTCTCTCTGTTTATGCTGTGCTGTGTTTCCTCTTAGGATCAACCGTAAAAAACAGTTTTGAACGAAAAATGACTGACTCTTCAAAGTTGAATTTTGCTCCCTCTCTCTCCTAGGTTCCGGGCTAGTGACTGCTCATGAATATTCATGAGTTATTTAGAAAATATTTTTTTCTTGCTGACTAAATGAATTAACAATAAACAAACACACTGGCATTAATTACTTGGCCTTACTCTATACTAGAGAGCAGAAAACAGGCAGTCTAACGCTACAGAGATGGGGAGAAGCCGCTACAAAAGCTTCGAAGTTGGACATAAAATATATCGTACACGTACGATAATTAAAGAATCACTCCTAACTCTTCCCTCTTACATTTTCTTTTGTACTTTTATATATTCTGGAGGGTGGCTCGAAGAGAAGTCACTACTATGAAGTCTAGCTCCAGAGCAATAAAGACTAGATCGCTCCAACCGCATGACCACCACCACTAAAAACTACTGTAACTTTCCAACTATTGACTTCTGCGGAGAAAAGTTTACGAGTCGCCCCACCCCTATGTTTGCTTAATTAGAAATAGCTTGTGTGGCGCCGCTTGACCGTAAGCAGCAGCCATAGAAGTACGAATTCTCTTGTGGAACGGAGACCTTGACTTAATAGCCCGCGAAAGGTACTGTTTTCTGCTCTCTAGTATAGAGTAAGGCCAAGTAATTAATGCCAGTGTGTTTGTTTATTGTTAATTCATTTAGTCAGCAAGAAAAAATACTTTCTAAATAACTCATGAATATTCATGAGCAGTCACTAGCCTGGAAACTTAAGTCAGTAAAAGTTGAATTTCTCTCTCTCTCTCTCCTCCTACACAACTAATACTATAGAAGCCTGCTGTTTGACTTTGAGTTTTTATTTCCTCTTGTCTTCCTCTTCAAAGGATTTTTTAGACATGACAAGTCAAGCACAATCCTCTGGTACTAATTACATCACTCGATGGCACGTCTGTAGAATTAAATTCTAATTCTCACAACAGAAATATGTATGAGGAAATATAGCATTGGCATGGAAAAGGGGGGAGGGGCTCAGGAGCCCATCTCCCATCATATAGGTTTACAATGTAAAGAGGTATTCACATGCAGTGTGTGGGAAGATAGAGGCACTCCAAGGACATGTTTTCTATGGTAGTGCTCATGTGATAAATTACCTTTTTAGATTGGTGCCCCAATATTATAGGGGTGGGACAGGGCTATAGCCCTCGGAGCCACTCCCTTCCTAGACACGAAGCCTCAAAAATCATGCTCTGTAAGTCCCTCCCTCTCTCCTCACCAATGAAACACATTCTTACATCGCTGTGTACGGCAAACGTACTTATCAGAAAAAGAGTGGCTAATTTTCAGGTTTCACAGGTTCCTGCTCTGAGGTTCCTGTTTATTTTTTGTCTTTTGTGGTGCAGTATAGATGCAGTAAAGTTTGCATCATCTGTTGTGCAGGCAACAAGCAATACACATACCTATGCATCGAATGCCATGCCAATAATGAGTGGGTGTGGCACATCCATCTGTAAAGAAGTAAATCTTTATCTATACACATGTCAATAGCGCGTGCCAAATATCACCACAGGGAGTGCCACAAATAAACAATGGATACTTTTTGTGGAAACAAGACAATGGGCGGGAGAGCAATGAATATCATTAACACTCAACTGGGAAATTTTTTTAATAGCGCTAACTTCTGTTGAAGTCCAATAGAGTCAGAATCCACTCAAGTTTATTGAAGGAAACATGATATATGTAATTAATGCACACCAAGCATAGCTGTACTTATGAACTTCTACCCACCCTCATTAAGCATAGCACATCTGCACGTTACGTAACACCACCGTATAATGAAATGAAAAGGAAACTTACAACAAACAAACACAGTGCATCCGACTTTAATGCTTCTATTGGCTATGCAGTATGCAGCTATGTCTACTATTCCAGCTGTCTGTGCTGGGAACAGAACTAGCAGGAACCACTGTAGTGCATTGACCATGGCCACTTGAACAATATGACCATATGACTTCATTAACACTAACCAATGACTGACTGACTGACACATGGACTGACTGACTGACTGACAGACACATGGACTGACCGACAGACTGACTGACAGACTGACAGACACATGGACTGACAGACAGACAGACTGACAGACTGACACATGGATGGACTGACTGACTGACTGACAGACAGACTGACAGACTGACACATAGATGGACTGACTGACTGACAGACAGACTCACTGACACATAGATGGACTGACAGACTGACAGACACATGGACTGACCGACAGACTGACTGACAGACTGACACATGGATGGACTGACTGACTGACTGACAGACTCACTGACTGACTGACACATAGATGGACTGACAGACTCACTGACAGACTGACACATGGATGGACTGACTGACTGACTGACAGACTCACTGACTGACTGACACATAGATGGACTGACTGACTGACTGACTGACTGACACATAGATGGACTGACTGACTGACTGACTGACCAACACATGGATGGACTTACTGACTCACTGACTGACAGACTCATTCACTGACTGACTTACCTGTGGCATTGCCTGATAAGGCCACCTCTCCACAGCCTGAGGCCATACCACTGCAGTTGTCAGTACTGACAGGAACAGACTGTGGCTCATCAAGATCTGGCTGCATAAATAAACAAATAAACAATGAATGAATGAATGAATGAATGAATGAATGAATGAATAATTTGCAACCAAACCAACCACAACATCAACCAAAAGGTTGTCATGCACACACCATAACAAGGTCTCCTAGATGTACACGACTTCTAGATCTCGCTCTAGCAACCAGAGGGTCACTCATTGTGTGGTTCAGTCAGTACTACTTCCTGTAGGTTTACAGCGGATGGTTTACAACTGAGTCGAGTGAATAAGTCCACTATGAGCATATATGCAGTAATGCAAGTTATATACCCTATGTCAAACTTTCACAATGCCTCAGGGAGTATATATAGAAGTGATCATAAGCAGGGAGGTTGTAGTACAGTTAGTGTGCTCACAAAAAAATAAAAAATAAGACGCTTAAAAAAAAGTGAAGAATTAGCTAACAGATCATTTACAAATTCTAGAATACACAATACTACCCCTGCTTCGTAAACACACCCACCCACTCACACACAAAAAAGCAAATTCTCTTGCTGCCACTAGGCAGTCGCGTGCACTAAGCAGGCACTGTGAGCCGTGCAAACACCACACAAACACACACACAGTCAAATAAGAACAATATTGACCAAGTTAATTCAATGTCTCTCCAATAAATAAACAATAATAATGACAGCTCTCTACCTGCTAACTTCCACGACAACATTACAGCATGTCTCTTTCAACCATGGCTTCCAATGGGAAGTTAAAATAATCACACTACGTTGGAGTAATATTTACACTAAGGATGTGAAGTACTTAAATTATAATAGCAAATTTTCTCGTTTTAACAGCCTAAGTTGAAACATTGGGTTAAGTTGTAATTAAAAAAAATTTGGCTGTTAGAACGAGAAAATTTGCTATTATTATAATTATTATAATTATTTCAGCCGATAATGACCGAATTACTCAAATTATATTTTCATTATGAGGCAAAAATATAGAACAGTGTGTCCAAACTCATGCTTCTGATTGTCGTGTTCATGTGGAGAAGCAAAAGGAGAAGAGTCTTCTTCATACGACGTTTAAGATTTAAAATATCTTCATAGACTTGAGATTTAAAAAAAAAATTATGGCCTAAGATAAAATATACTGAAAGGCTTAAGATTGTAATATCTTCTTAGGATTGCTGTACATGAAATCATGGATATCTTTCTCCATTATGAAACATTGTGATTTAACTTTCTTTTCCTTTCATTTCTTTTTCTCCATTTATATGTCGCTGTCATTAATTTGAAATACATGCATAATTAATTTCTCTGCAAATTGAGACTTTTAATGGACGCTTGGCATGCAACCTTATCATGCCCTGACTGATACACTCAGATCATGTCGCCGAGAATGCTAGCGATGGACTGATAGCTAGCTGATGAAATTCTTGAGTTAAGCAGCAGTGGTTGCTGCCATGTTGCAGACTGCACGGTTGGGTTAATTACTTCTTTCACGCTTACACTGGAATTAGATCATTTTGGGTTGTTGGAATGACAGAGACAAGTCCTCAACACTGTAACTCTCACTGCTCAGGTCACATGCAAGGCTTCATACAGGATTTTTTTTTCTGGGGGGGGGGAGGGAAGAAACTTTTTTATATTCTTACCTAGGATAGCATGTGGCTAAATAGACCACAGAGTCTTCGAGTTTGTGGGGGAGGGGTAATGCTAATATGAGCTGCTTTGTTCACTGTTACACTTCAGAGGTATACAGGGATTTTTTCAGAAATATTTACTTTTGAACATAATCCTCATCCTTCCAGTTGGAACAACTTCAGTTGAAAGATCTTCCAGCTACATATGAAGCTCTTTAAGACCCGTATACGCAACATATCACTGACTAAAACCTTCGTCGGCTCATAAGAATTGCCATTGAGGCCCTGAGCTTTTGGCTGTAAACTGTGATGAAGTTCCTCAACAAAAAAAATAGAAGCCATACCAGTGTAGTGTGAGAGAGAGCGAGAGAGCATTCAGACGAAAGCAAGACATTGATAGACACAGATGTGTCACCACTTGTCAGAAACACTCTGTCACTTGTGGCAGAGAAGCATCATCCGATGGGTGGCTTCCTTTCAAGGTCAAGGTGTGTGTGTGTGTGTGTGTGTTTGTGTGTGTGTGTAGGCCTCATTGGAAATAGTACCTCACATTAACTAACTGGGCTTTGCCTGTGAGGATGCCCACTCTCTTCTTTGCCGCACTAGCAGTTGGGGCTACCTATCATGTGTGTTTGCTTTTTGTTGTTATTTGTCAATAGGTTGTGGGAAATAAGAGATGGCATACATAGCTACTGGGCTAGTAGTCTAAAAAAAGTATTTATTGTCAGTAAAGAATAACAGCCGTAGTGATAAGCGTAGTTAAAGCCTCAGGGTCAATTCCCAGTTCCCTGGATCTAGGTGACCCTGAGACTTTCTATAAAAGGTATTCATAAGCTTTGAATTGTTGAGTGACACCACATGGCGGGCAAATAATCAGTTCCCCCAGTACTCAAAGTTAGATGTTGATGTGTTCTAATGTCCTATTCAGTGAAACAAACGAGTCAATTCTTTCTGGAGAATTTTGATACTAGATTATTAACATCCTCCGAAGTAAATAAGAAAAAAATAAATAGCAAGTTAGAGTCATAATTGAGATTTTAATGACTTGAATTTCCAATTCTATTTTTTAAATTCTTTCAATTTGGCGTAACTGATGCTAAATTCCCTGCATTAGTTATCTCTTCTCACTGAACACTTTCCTACATTTAGCTTCTTTTTTTTCTTTTCTTATTTACTTTGGAGGATGTTAGCTTAAATTAATAAAAGAAATTGCTGGCTTAAAAAGCTTGCTAAATTAAACCGTCATAATTTGCAGTTGATTTTGTTATGCTACATAAACTCTAAGCACTTGCTCATATCACTATAGTGCTGCTCTGCCTGAAGATGGTGCTTTGTTAGCTCTCTTCTGATTTATAAATGACATCACTGAGTTTTTCCCACAAGATTATATATTTTTTGAATACGAACTTTACTTCAATAAATATCACTCGTTAACTTTGACATTATTAGCACACACACAATTATGTTTCTACTAGGCACACACACACACACACACATCAGTAGTCCAGAGACTTTATTCAGTTTATCAAGGAAGCACTATAACAGGAAATACACACTCCTTTAGAGACATTCTTACAGCAACTGGGCGGCCACACTGCACTAATTAGCGCCTACTTAATTTGCTGCAACAAGTATATACAAACACCAAATTTTCCCATTTACTCTGCAAGAGGCATAAAGTTAGCACAATAGTTTCTCACCCGCCCTCCCCCTCCCCCTCCCACTTCCCCGAACCCCTTTCTCCATCTCCATGATAACCAGCTAAAAGCAAGACTCTTGGAATTGTTCCTAATGCAACTACATAGTATTGCTAAAACAAGCCTCACGTGATATCTTACCACTGGAAGGTAGAAGAAGATCACAGGCAATGCCAGAGACACCCACACCACCAGCATCACGAGAGCCAGGGCAGATATCTCGACATACCTCCACTTCTGCGCAGAACACGCACAGAAGGAGCGCGAGTCTTTAGAAGATGCTTCCATTTCTTCAATTTTAGTTGAGCTTACTTTAGTGGATTCTTCAGCCATATTGGCCAGAATGTACAAGTAGTCACTCGCCCTCCACGCGCAACTCCGCTGCAAAAAAGTAGAGTGTCCAGCAGCAGCGGTTTTCCGTTGTCTTGCGAATATATAACACTCGTTTCCTAGCCACACCTCTAATTAAAGTACGCGCCCAACCCCCATCAATGATGGTAAAAGGTCATGAGAATCAGAAGCTTAACGACCCATACCAGTTAGCATAACTGATTATTAATATAATAATAATAATAATACCAGCTGGAAATTATTAAACTAAATATCTATAGTAGTATGAAAACTTAGACTAAATATGAAAATTTTTATTGCAGAATATCTGATTGCTCAATGAATGTTCACCAAACTAAGGCCATTTCAGTGAATTAGAAAATGATGCATTAACTAAGAAAATCAACTCTTCTGGAATTTCTTGAGAAACATTCTGACATTTGATTTTAAGGTTCTGAGGTCAATCACAAACAGGAGGTTCACAGCTGGAATGAGGAGAGCGAGAGAGTAGGAAATGGTGAAGAAGATAAGTCCAAAAGGGTTCTCAAACCCACTCCTGCTACACGGATAGTCTGGGTTGACTCCATTTTGTTCACACTTAAAGTAAAGCTCAAGTTCTCGTTGTGCATCGGGTGTCTGCGAGGTTCCTGTGAAATAGACGACTCCAAGTATCATGAAGTAGCAGACAATTACCATGAGCTTTATCTCTGCTGTGGTTACTGGTGACTTCTTCTTGTCTTTTATGGATTTTACAATTCCGTATTTCTATTAAAAACAACAACAATAATAACAAAAACACAAGGTCACAAATGATAAATGTACATAATATTAATTGGCATTGAGTGAACTGACATGATACCAAATCGCCATTTTTTTTAGTTGTTTGTCTGTGTTATATATTTATCCTTGATAAGTATACCATCATACCCATGTATAAGGTCTTGTGTCTGATTAATGCAAACAATGTCGGCAATGGGATCACAGCTCTATAATGAACCAAATATATTTCTGCAATGCTCATTCCTTTCACTCACGCTGTGAACTGTCCAGATAGTCAGTGTCAACCCAGTTAGACCCAGGATCAATAGAACAGCGTTGGGAAGTTGGATAAAATAAAAGTAGCTTGTAGAGTTTGAGGCAGTACAGAAAAGAGGCGGAGATTGAATCAATCCAAACCCAAGAGTCCCGAACTCAAAAGGGTTTATCACATCAGAGATAATGATGCCCAAAATGGAAACGGCAGGCAACAAGATGCCTACTATTACGATGATAATGTGGATGCGAAGAAATCTCATTTTTATAGAAGACTTCATGGCATTGAAGGGGTGACTGACTGTCCAGAAGAGAATGAACATGTGGGAGACCCACCAGATGTTGAATTGCAGGGGAATGTAGGCTGCTTGGACCATTCCTGAGAAATTCAAGCGACAGAAAAAATTTTTTTTTGATACACGAAATTAATCCTATAAAAGCAGAAATGTCTAAATACAGCTATGGAATAATACAGATTGTCGAGTCCCAATGCTAGTTTATTTCACACTTAACTAGACAGAGTCACTAGGACTGTTGTTAATGTGTGCTCTTAGCAACTGGTAAGTGTCTATTGAGTTGTTCATTTGTGCTGTGCATTAGTTTCTCCATTATTTTTATATAACTTTTCCTATTGGCTGAGCCCTGGATATATTTACTCTTGTATCACGCTCAGTTTACTTCAGTAATTTTTTCTCATTAAATCATTACTTAATTGGATATCACAAAAAATCTAAATTTCTCTGGTTTAGTCAGGTTGAACAAACTGGTAGAGAAAATTCTCTTAGTGTGTTTTCTCAGCACTAGGAGCACTGAGCAGAGGAGACCCACACAGATATGTCACTAGCTCTCTAGTGGCGTAGGAAAGGTGGGAAGGTGGGATTCCGGGGGGCGTTATTTTGGGATCACAATCTAAAGAGGTCTTTTGTCACATGAACAAACACAAAAAACACATGCCCTTGGAGCTCCCCCCCCTCCCCCCTCCCTCCCCCCCCTTATCGAAACATTTACCTTACTGCTACTTTCCTTACCAACCTGAGATCATGCAATATGGAGTAGATTGTATTGCTGATTCAAGTACATTAGAAGAACTGCAGTAAAGCTCCTCTCGATCCAAGAATGATATTATTTGAATAGTAGCTGCGAGTAAATGTATAAATAAGTGAAAATAGCAATAAAATATAGAGTACATAATAGAATTAAAGTATTGTATAATTTTCTGCACATTCAGCATTAATTTCACTCACCGTGGATAAGTATGCTGATGGTCTCGTATACTACCAGAACAGATGGGAAAGTGAAGCTGCAAGGACAATAATAATAATAATAATAATAATAATAATATCATAGTGAGTCGCAGAAAACAGCACTCAATACATAGAGCCATCTAGATTTCTAATTAAAGTCTGCAGTCCTAAATTTGATTTAATTGCTGTGTAATACAAAAAAAAATCAAATAAATATGATTTATTTAATGTGTGGTCAGTGTGTATATTCCACTGCCAACCCACAGAGCAAACCAGAATTCATGTCTGACTGTGTCATCACTATACTGTACTCCCATGCAGGAAATGAAGTCACAAATACATTACTGGAAGCCTACAACTTTTAGGAATGTAATGCAATGCTGACAACTTGAGCTGTGAATTCAATAGCAGTATCATAGCAAATATGTCTATTGAATCAGTTCTCATACATAATAGCAGACTCAGAGTACATTTGGTTGAACTTGTTCATCACCAGCATGTTTAGTGTGTGCATTTCAAATAATCTGTATCATTAAAGGACAGCAAAGTTTTATAGTCACACAACAAGACCCGTAATAATTTTCTACTTTCCTAGCACTATGTTAATATCTCAGTTTCCTAAACCATCCTCACATTGCTTGTAATAGAAAACTCTGATTATCTTACACCATTTTCCTTCGTATGATGCTTATGACGATGATTGCAATGCCACAAAACATTCCCAAAATGGAGGCCATCAGAATCATGATGTCTCCAAATGCTACGATGTTGAGAGGAACAATATTCCAATCAGGGCAGCTGGGAACGCACGTGTTAGTGCGAGCGTCACAAAAGAATCTCTCCGCACATGTAGCTGGACATCCTGTTCTGCCGGAGGTCGTATTTGGTGAAGTAGATTCAACTATTAAAACATGATTGAATTAGAAAAACAAGACTATAAATAACAACATAGAGGAGGTGTGGCTTCTCACTATATAACATATTAGCGGGATAGTATTAACTCTTTCTAGGATCAGGTAAAATTTTATTTTAAATCGACTTTCCTTGAAAAACACAACGGCAAAAAATGTTTCTGCCTAGGAATTGAACTATACTTTAACTGCTTGATGAACTTTTAAATTCAGTGTATCATGTGCTGTCAGATCATCCCTTTTTTTGTTTTTGATTGGAAAAACATTTTTTCCAAGACTGGAACCATAATTTGTAGATCAACATTACTTGCACAATAAAATGTTTTATTGTGAAAAACCAGAACTTGATAAATTATCGTTATCACACAGGAGAGCTTCAACTCTACCATATATATTCCACGCTAGATATCTTCACAATGTTATCTTTAGGTACGTATTCACAATGTTATCTTTAGGTACGTGACCTGTGAGATAACTCAGATAACTCACGTTATCACATAATGTGTCTCATGGCTGTATTTGCAGCAAGCTCATTAGTTTTAGCAACTGGCCTGGCTTACCAGTTTTCAGGGTTTTTACAGCTACCTTACTCTAGTGGAACCTACCAAACCACTGTTAGAGCTGCTGCTAAAATATCAGCTGGGGGGAGGGGGAGGGGGGGTGTGGGGAGCCCCTATAAAGTTTTACGGCAACTTTACACCAAGAGTTACCAACAAGCTACGTCAGTGAAGATATCTATATTATATTATATCATGGAATAAACCACTTATTACACTTGTCAGAGTGATATGGCTAGATATTTCACTCTCAGGCTTTATTTTCACTCGCCGCTGGCTCATGAAAATAAATTAGCCTGCTCGTGAAATATTTCTCCATATCACACTCTGACTCATGTAATAAGTACTATATATACATATATAATGTATATATATGTATAGCTATATATATAATATATATACATATATATATAATATATTATATATATATATATATATATAATTTCTCACCTATCTCAAGAGTGTCAGCCAAATGTGAAGATTTATTGACGAGATGAAGACTGTCACACTGAGGTAATTCAATCCCAGGACTAGTCCACATATTTTGACAAGCTCCTGTGCTAATATTCCAGCACTCAGCTGCAGTAGCCGGAAAGAACGTGCCTTCTTCATTGCACAGTCCTCCATAATAGTAAGCACACAGAAAGGACACCAGGACTTGCCAGCAGTCATCATCTACAAACTCAAGCTTGCCCAGGTCATCTTGAAGCTTGTTTGATCCATTGATAGCCACAAGTACTCTTCCTGAAGAGGTAGAGAAATTGTGATCTTCCAAACGAGATTGCAATGCTCCATAACATATTGAGTTTTCTAATTCTATTGCAGATGAGCACTCGGAATCAGAACTGCTGTTACCCTGAAGGGATTCAATAATAATCAATTGCTATGGTGACAAATTCATCAAGACTCTGTAATTGGCCACTTACATTGGGAAGATAGAAGAAGGCAATAGGTATTGCAAGAAGACTCCAAAAAAAGCAGAGTGTTAAAATTAAAACAACTTGGTTAAATTGGAAGTTCTTGAAGTTGCAAGTCTTGCTGCTGCACATTATGCCGATGTTGCCCAAAGCTCAAAATGAGTTAGGACAAGCAAGTGTTACAATCAAGTAGTGAGATGGACTTTAAATTTGGCAATAGTATATGTCAATGGGTGTGACTATCGTGGGAAAATAGTAAGGAAGGGGAATCATCGAGACCAAGTGTTGATAAAGTTTAAGTCTTCACTATCTTGTTGTGTTGAGTAATTAAAAGAAATGTTCAAAGAGAAATCTTTAAGGTAATAAAAGTTCAAAGAGATATTTCCGGTGACATTTTTTTTGGCTTTCAAAAAAAAAGTTTCAGTCCAATGTAACTAATTTAATATCTACAAATAGAAGCCAATTTTTCTACCATAATAGCAAAGTACTCTTGAGGTTGTATCCTGTTACAATTAACAGTGGCATAGCCACAGTGTGGGGGGGGGGGGGGGGGGGGGGGGGGGGGGACTGGTTACAGCAAATAAGCAAATAGAAAAAGAAACAGTAATGTGTTCTTGTAATTTCTAATTTTGTTATATCTTTTGTACTTGCTCAGTTAATGTTTTGATTTCACGTCAGCCCCCTCCCCCTCCCCCCCCCCTCACTTTAAGTGAGCTAGCAAAGCCTCTGATAATTAGGTCTTTAGTTTGTGGACATTTTTTGTTGAATAATATAAATGTCAAGTACTTTTGTTACACTCAGTAAATTAGGTTGAATTTGTCCCAGTATGTTTAGTGTGCTTTTCAAATAATATAGCACAATTTTTATTCGTTTGCAGCAAAGTTGCATGAATCATGTGGCCAGACACATTGTATTCACACAAGACCCATCAAAGTCTACAAAGCAGTAAACACTTTCTACTTCCTTTGTAATAATCTGGTCTTGAACTACGTAAGAATATGATGGAATGTACATTTATTACCACAATTAATTGAAGGAAAGCATTCTGTCAATAAACACTTCTATACTTCTATACTGCACGTATACTCCACCATCAGGATTCTTATTGTGTACTTAACTGATCATGACTGGCATAGGTTCAATTGTTCTGGTCAGTAAAACCTAATTTAGGTCAATTATTACTCAACTTTTCCATTGCTTCAATTAGGTTTCATCAATAGAATCCTTATCTGCGTCTAAGGATAGCAAAGTTAGTGGTCAGCCTAATGCAAGCTCAATAACTTATGACTACTGAAATGCCCCATGTAATGGCCACGGGCAAGCTTAGCCAATGCACATCACTCTATGTAAAAACAAAACAAGCAACAAAAAACAAAAAACAAAACAACAACGTTTTAAAGATATCAAGTTAAGAGATCACTACTAAACTCAGCTTCATAAAACACTCAAGGGTTAGATGTGTCATATTTGAGTGTGTGAACATACACTTCTTGCAGAATACAATGGAAACTTTGCCATTAATCAGATCTTTAATACACAATTTCAGTCTATTTTTCTCATAAGGTTTTGTAGGATACATGATTATTAGTAGTTTAAGCTCACTAAAGGTTGGGATTGTGCAGTAGTAGTAGAGCCTACCAACTCAACTCACCTTCTATATATGGTTTCCTCAAATCTGGTAGATCTTGCCTCTTACTTTACCTTATGAGAAAAATAGACTGAAATTGTGTATTAAAGATCTGATTAATGGCAAAGTTTCCATTGTATTCTGCAAGAAGTGTATGTTCACACACTCAAATATAGTCAACAGTAGCTAGCAGACAAGTAATAAGATAACCTTTGACCAATTACAATAACAAATCTGGAACAAAACACATACAATTGTTAAGTTGCTGCTTAATTATCATAAAAGGCAGAATGTAGAAATTTAGATGTGTCAGGTACATACAGCAACTATGCATATGTTTCACATTATCCATGATTTATGCTGTGGAGCTTCCCTAAAAGGACCATCCTTTTCTGGACTTTGACAAGAAGTCCAAACACTGCGTTAATTTTTAAGTTATTTATTGGTTATATAAACAGATTGTAATTAGATAGAAACTTTCTCACCTAGCTAAAGGGGTCTGAAAAAAACAAAGGAAAAAAAATGAAAAATCTTGGTCGTAATGAAAAATCTTGGTTGTCGCCGGGAATCGAACCCATTTTTCCTTTATACTGTTGAGTAGTACCGCTTGCTGCAGTCTCATATTCTTATATCTAGTTTGTTTGAAGGTCAGAACTTGATAATTCAGATTGTAACTGTTGTTGACTGAATCATTGAAGAAAATTACACTCTTATTCAGAGACCATCTTGAGAACTTTCATTCTGACCTGACTTTATTATTTGTAGTGTATGTCTCATTGATACTTTACCTAACCAATCAGTTTCTGCTAAAACTAGATGCACTGAAAGAGCTTCAAATTGGTTACGAAGAGATTTTTACTTCCTAATAAAATTGTAATGTGAGTAATCCTCTTTACTATTGGAAGTCAAAGCCATAACCATTGCTGTACACAACTGGCCTTCTATACACTGTACATAAGTGTAACTGTTATAGCTACAAGTAGACAACCATATTAAAATTGAAATTTAACTAGCTTATCAGTCACTCTTGGCAGAGTTGTAACCATGCAAATTCAGTGAGTAATTGTTATTGACTTCAGTATAGTGAACTACACTATCTTGTGGAATCCTTGTTCGGCTATACAGTGCCCTTAGCATTGCAATAATATGTCCAAGTTTCACTTTCAAGTAATTTTTAAATTTAAACCACAACCCATCTGTTGTAACCTATTTACCGTAATGTGTGTGTGTGTGTGTGTGTGTACATATTTTTCGGAGCTAAAAAATTAATGAAAATAATAGACATTTCAAAAAGAGGCTATTTAACAAACAAGCAAAGCCTAATATGTTGCCATTCAGGTGTGTAAACATTTGTGTGTGTATGTAAGTGTGTGTGTGTGTGTGTGCAAGTATGTGTGTATGTGTGTTTATGTAAGTGTGTGTGTGTGTATGTACTCTTTGATTTAGTTATCATTGTATTAATTGGAAGAAGACTTAACATCATCCAATTAAATATATAATATTAACTAAAGAAATATAATTCCAGTTGTGGTATGGCAAAGTAAAATTATCTCAACTAGATATCTAAAAGTTAGCATGAGAGTCTTTTTTTAGGGGGAAAAATGCCTTTGTAATAATAGCAGCTGCTGCATTAATTTTGACAAAACGTGTTAGTTTATTATTACATGTCATGTACATACTTTATGGTTAAATGTACACACAAAATGGTGGATGAATAAATGCATAAATAAATATTATGTTATTTGCTAGTACAATTCCATGGTCTTTTAATAAGCTTCTTAGCATTCATCATTAACACTCTGAGATTTAACACAAACAGAAAGTTCACTGCAGGAATAAGTAAAGCCATCGAGTAAAAAACAATGAAGAACCCAAGTCCAAATGGGTTCTCAAAGCCACTCCGGCTGCACGGGTTATCTGGGTCGACTCCATTCTGCTCGCACTCCAAATATAGCTCGAACTCTCTTTGTGACTCAGACGACTGTGAACTCCCCACAAAATAGACTATTTCAAGAATCATGTAGTATGACACAACGATCATGAGCTTTACTTCAGCTGTGGTCACTGGAGATTGTTTCTTATTTTTGACAGATTTCACAATCCCATATTTCTATAATAACAGCAATATATGGGTCAAATTGATGAAATGTAATATAATATTATTTTTTAAGACATGCTTTGCCTTCAGAGAATACTATGTTGTACTCCTGTGAAAGCAAAATCAACTACTTAGTTAGCTTACAATAATTATGTAGGCAAAATTTAAGTGTATAAAGAAGCACAGAGTAAATATTTTACTGCCTTGTAGTTGTATTCTCACCCTGTGAACAGTCCATAGGGTCAGAGTTAGTGCTGTGAGACCCAGTATCAGAAGGAAAGCATTGGGAAATTGGATGAAATAAAAGTAGCTCGTAGGATTTGATGCAGTGCAAAACAGAGGCGGAGATTGGACAAGTCCATAACCCAGTGTTCCAAACTCATATGGCCGTATCACATCGTAGACCATAGTGGCTATAATTGGAATAATTGGAACCAGGATTCCCATGGCTACAATCAGCATGTGGACTCGAAGAAGCTTTCTTTTGGTGGTGGACTTCTTGACATCGAAAGGGTGACTGACAGTCCAGAAGAGTATGAACATATGAGAGACCCACCATATGTTGAACTGGAGGGGAATGTAAGACACTTGGATCATCCCTAAGATATCAGAGCAAACATTTGATGTGAACAAGAATTTTTTACACTAAAAAGTACAATCATGTGAAAGATCAGCCAATGAAATAACGGGTATTATACTTACCTGAGATTATGCAGTAGGGTGTGGAAGTCCTGGCAGATTCTAGGACATTTGGTGAAGAGCAGAATAAGTGCCCACGATCAAGGAATGAGATTAGCTGAAAAATAACTAGAATAAAAAATTAGTGAATAATTTGTAAGAGAATATACACAGAGTACTGGACAAAACTTGCAGTCTAAAACACTCAAAGTTAATGCGACTTACTGTGTACTAGCATGATGGCTGTTTCGTATATGGCCAGTATGGACGGGAAGGAGTATCTGCAACAAACCAACATTATTTGAATAGAATCATACTCACTTAAGTGATCTAAGTATAGGTTACATTGCAATATGGAGGTCGAACCGAGGCCTGAAGGCCCCAGGATAGTGTAAATCCAATACTGAGTGAATGGAGTGGTGTAACTGACTTGTATTATGGCTCTAAGCTATAGGAAATGCATACAAATTAATTTTTATTGCATGGTTCACTTACCTCATAGGAGGTGCATGAAATTATGAAATATATTCACTGCGAATTAAAAAAAATGATTGGATGGCTTGAATGTACCATGGTACAAGTTTATTTAAATTGGAGTGTGCCATTGCCTCAAGCATTGCTAGACATAACATGAACCGTCATGTGATACAAAAAAAAATTAACATTGACAAGCATAGTGGTGGATAGCAGCATGAGTTACTTTAAAAGGAATATTGAAAATTCAAACATGCCCTCAAATATAGACTCCTTGTGTTTGGTAGTGATAATAGTGAAGCAAAAGGACAAATATATTATGCCACAACAGCTGCTTTCTATTTTTACCCTTGGCATACCCACTTAGACCTCCCACTTGTTTCTCGCCAAAAACACTGCACAATAAGTCTAATATGGTAGCTAAGAGAAGTTACAGTCCCCACAATATACTTTATCATGCACATATGGTCTTGTCACTACCAACATGTGAAGACTTACATCACTTTCCTTCTTTTTATGCTGACAATAATTACTCCTACACCAGCTGTGAGTCCAATGGCAGAGGCCAATAAGATGGCTATGTTTCCAAATGCTACGATGTTGAGGGGTACGATGTTCCAATTGGGGCAGCTGGGAACGCACGTGTTTGTGCGCTCATCACAAAAGAACCTCTCTGCACACATAGCTGGGCACTCTGTTCTGCTTGAAGTCGTGTTTAGCACAGTTTCTAGATTGTAATACAGATTTTATGCAGCATTAAGTGGTTATAATGAAGTGTGTGTATGCATTTATGTAAGAAGAAAAGAAGAATACTTGTGCTGGCAATTGTGGACCCCAAAAGATGATTTTTATTGTGCACGTGGGAGGAGGCTTAAAAGACAGGAGGACCTCACTAGAGATGAGAAATAATTTTTTTTTGTGAAGAATAGATGCTAATAGTCACAGGCTGAGCTAAGGGCCCCGTATTTAGGCCATTAGGCTGTGAGCAGTTTCAAGGCTTTAAGGCGTGTGTGATGTATGAGCACGTGCAGTGAAGTTGAGCATTGCTACTCAATTTGGTTGAATGTGTTCTGAATAAAATATGGAATAGGCAACTAACCAAGATTAGTGGTATGAACAGATGAGTATCCTCCATTAGTGACCTGAGAAAGTTTGTCACATTGCGGCAAATTAAATTCCGGTATATTCCAGATTTCCTGACAAGCTCCTGTGCTTACGTTGAGACACTCGATTACAGATGGCTGTTCCAAGGTTCCTTGCTTACTGCACATCCCCCCATGATAGAGAGCACACAAAAATGGCAGCAAAACTTGCCCACACTCTTCTGGAATGATCGCTAGCTGGTCTAAGTGATTCTGAATGTCCCCTGAAGCGTTTCTAAAGACTAAAAGTGCCGAAGAAACTGATGAAATGTTAAGATTTTCTTTCTGTATAACTTCATAACAAGGGGAGTCTTCAGTTAATTCTATGGCTGCAGAGCATTCTGGATTAGAGCTACTGCTAATCTAAACATTGAAAAAGTTATAATATTGAAATTATTTTGTGATAAAAGTACTTAAACAGAAGATTGAATAACTTACAATAGGAAGGAAGAAGAAAGCTAGAGGAATAATGATGAGACCCCAGATCAAGCCAAGTACTATAACTAAAATTGCCACATTTATGCAGTTCTTAAAGCTACAAGTCTTACAGCTGTACATTTTGCAGAGATTGTTGTACTAGAGTTCAGACTGAAGCAAGTGTTCAGATGACATTCTTAAATAATGAGAGTGCATTCCCAAACATGTTAGAGAGGCTTCTAATTTGGCTAAGACTATTGAGGTAGGCAGACATGTTGTGACTGCACAGAATATTGTGGTTGGTTAATATCTAAAAAAAGGGCATGTAGTAGTAGCTACAGCTGCCTCAGACAGATCCTCGGAGGGAAACTCAATGAAGACCTACGTATTCTGAAGTTCACTGCATTTTACCAATTGATGAATTGAATGATGTCACTCTAAGGATATTTGATCACACAATTTTCTTATGGAATAGCCATATTTATTAAAATATTTATTTATTTATTAGCTTGTTTATTTGTTTGTTTGTTTTTATATATTTATTTAGGCACTTCTCAATTAATTAATTAATTTATGTTGATTTATTTATTATCTATTTGTTGGTATTGTTTGTTTGTAATTGATTCATTATTTTACGTATTTGTTTTTGTTACTTATGTGTATGTCAGTTTGTTTATTCTGGTTTTGTTTATTCATTTGTATGTCATACTTATGTATTTTACTTATTTTACTTGATTTGTTAACTGTTTATATATTTATTTTTATTTCTGTGTGGCAGTTTATTCTCTCTTTGTCCACTCATTCATTGATTGGTTGCTATTCAGTTATCTGGTGCCTCTATTTTAATAACTGATTTAAAAAAATTGAACGTTCCAATTTCTCCATAAGTTAGCTTTGATTACCACTGCAAGAAATGGAACTGAAAGGGGGTATGGCTTGCAGCTTTATAACATCCTAGATTTTTCCAGTCACCACAATGCAAGAGGTCTGTGGAGGACATAGTAATGGGAGTAATAATGGAGGCTGAATATGTGTCAAATTCCTCCTATTTACTACTACAACAATCTCTGAAAGGTGAAAACTTTCTTAACATGTTTAATTGCTTTAGTCTGGCTCTCTGATCTCTATCAATAGAAGCCTTATCACCTTACTATGGCAGTAACGCAGCTAGGAATTCCCCCTGAGTGATAACACAGTGGCTGGTGTTGAGGTCTAGAACAAGCAAGCTCTCCAGCATTATGAGAAATCAATTTAAACAGGTACTATAGTCAATATATAGCTATTGATTTAAAGAAACATTACATAATATCTAGTGATCTAATTAATAAGTTTCGACACGTGGGATCTTCATCAGTTCTACAATGGAAATTTCTGGAAAACTGAAAAACAAAATAAAATGATGGACTTAGCTGGAGGATATGTGGTTGTCTTTCTGCATGTTATAGGAAATGTCAGGTGATTTCCAAGCCTGGCCAGTTTTTCCAGTACGATCAATTTACTAGAGCTCGTTCAGCACAATTCCCTGTATCATAAAGGAGCCAAACTCATTTTTTACCCAATCATTTACATAGTAATTAGTTAAGAAGGGCTAGGGCTAGAGTTAGGGCTGTAGGGCTATAGGGCTAGGGTTGGGGCTGGGGCTGGGCTAGGTTAGGGGTAAGAGTACTTTCATCTTTAAATAGAGTGATATAACTATGGTTAGAATTTATTAGATGTTAGTCAGCAAAATCAAAATAAAGCAACCCTTCAATTTTAGCCATTTATATATAATGTCAGTTCACTAGCTTTCATGTGATTAAAATCTGTCGAAGAATCCTAGCTTAACACAAGCACACACACACACACTCACACACTTAAACTTGAACTTGAAATGGGGCCACCCAGTTAGGTGATGTTCCTCTGCATACATGCAGATTTGACAGAAATGGTCCATGGTCCATCACACATGGGCTTATAGTGGCCTAGTCATCACTTGTCCTTAGGGATTTGGAGTGGCACATCTGTGTCTATGATACTGTCCTGTTTCCTCTGGAAAGTCCGCTGGCATAGTAGCAAACATGCTATAAAGTCATCCTTTACCATGTCCAAGTCTACCACTATATTGTAGTAGCTCCTGCCGTACAATAGCCAAAAAAAAGATTCAATATGGCTATATAAAGTTAATCCATTATTTTGGGAAATGAGATATGACAAATATACACAAACATGTTGCTGTAGTTTATCAGTTGTAGGTACTCACAGGAAGTGGTTAAGAAATATGCTGGCATTACGCATCCCTTATGCAATGAAGGTGAAAATGGTCCCCTCTACAAGCAAGCTGATAAGGCTCAAGATAGCGTAGTGTACTAAAGCATCACTCATAACAGAGTTAATAGACTTGAACTTGTGGGTTATGAAATGATAAATGTGATGTTTTGTAAACATTCAACGAGGACAAACAACTTGTTAACACTCATGAGTTCTCATTAAAACTAGCCCTAGCCCTAGCCCTAGCCCTACCCCTAGCCCTAGCCCTTCTCATTAACACACTCACTTGTATCACTGCCATCAAACAAAGTGCACTATAACTGCCAATTGTTTTAGTTCAATGCTAAGTTAGAAACAATAGAGCGTGCTAGTGCTGAATGGCCAGTGACCATAGCCATAAGGCACCATCCAGTAGTTGTTCTGTAACAAAAAATGTTATAGATTCACAGACTAAACATTAGAATGTTTTTAAAAGCTTTTATATATTTGTTTAGTTCATGTTTTTTGTTGTTTCTACTTTGTTTTTTGTTTTTTACCCATCTGTGATGCAACAGTACAACTGGTTAATGTTATCTTTCATTTCATCTTTTTTTTTTTTTTTTAGCTATATTAGGCCATTGCTCTTCAAAATGAAAAAAAGGTTGCAGAAAGGTTAAAAGTAAGTGTGTCAAGTTAGAATAGATTTAAAATGTCTAAGATGAATATATATGTGTTGCAATGGATCATGCTCTGTAGCAGTCTTTCAAATCTATGCAGAACGTATGATGATAACAAAGATAACAAAGAAATGGAATTGTTTAAAACATCTGCTAATCCACGAAGGATTTGGTCCCGATTCTTTAACAATTCCTGGATATGTGGAAACTCTGTAAATAATGCCATCCAGTGTCAGGATGACTCTGACTACATCAAGATAGCACGGTGCTACTGCATCTACTATGACCCCAACACAAACAGATCTCAGTTTGGAAGTTGCTTGGCAACTTGCTTCCACCCTCAATTTGGAGCTTACTTCTCTGTGAAGAGGTACTCAGTAGAAAATGCAAGTTTGTTCAACAAAGCAATGTGTGTTGAAAGTTCTGCTGAATTTCAATACATAACGAATCGTATTGGTAGATTCTGTGGTGGTTGCCAAGAAAACCATGGATTGTCTGTATACTCCTACCAAATGTCTACTTGCATTCCATGTAAAGAATATAGGCACAGAAACTGGGTGAAATATATAGCATCTTCTTTAGTTCCTTTAGGCTTGTTTTATTTCCTCATTGTTATGTTGAAGATTAATTTCACTTCAAGCTACCTGAGTGGAGTTGTGACAGCTATTCAAATAATGGGTTCTCCCCTGAATCTTTACATTCTTGATGCTTGGATGAAGTCTAACACAATTGATAGTACTTATCCATTTACAGTACTAGTCAGTTGCTTTGGCCTTCTTAACTTGGACTTTTTTCGTGGTTTGTACTCCCCATATTGTCTGAATCCCAGTTTCAGTGCTCTACAAGTTATTTCTCTGGATTATATTAACTGTTTATTTCCATTTGTTCTTATTATTTTTACTTACTTTGTTATCCAACTTTATGACAGGCATTTTATACCCATAGTCTGGCTATGGAAGCCATTTAAATGTTTACTGAACAGATACTACAAGGAGCTTAGTCTGCATACTTCACTTGTTGAGGTTTTCGCCACTTTCATTCTATTGTCAAGCGTAAAAATTGCTTCAGTTTCATTATTACTGCTGCTACAAGTAACAGTATACAATGAACACGGAAACTGTTCCCGTTTTAGTTACCTGTATATAGACTCTAATATTGAGTGGTTCGGTAAAGAACATTTACCCTATGCCCTTCTCGCTTTGATTACAGGCATTATTTTTGTCTTTCTACCCATTCTTTTAATGCTCCTTTATCCATGTCGATGCTTTCAAAAGACTCTTAACAGACTTGGTTTAAATTCTCCGGCTTTGCGTGTGTTTATGGATGCCTTCCAAGGCTGCTACAGACTAGAACCTTACGACATGAGATACTTTTCAGCTTACTACTTATTTTTTAGAGTATTTATTCTCTTTCTCACTGCAACTATACATTCCATATTTGCATTCTCTGCTACAACACTCTGCCTCGTTCTTAATGCTGTGCTTGTTAACTTCATTCAACCTTACCGCTCACAAACTCACAATAAAATGGACGGACTAGCAATGAGTATGCTAGCATTTTACTATGTTTCCCTTCTAACGATGCTCACAACATTTTACTTAGACACTTATTGGCTTACTCCCTCAAACATATCCTTCTATTCATCCCTATTTCTCATAATGACTTTCTTCACCATAGTTTTAGCCTGGACTTTGTTCAGGAATAAACTGAGAAAACTATATCAGAAACTTCAATCTTGTCTGAGAAAAAGGAACAAACATGCTGTAGAGCGAGAAGACTCCTTGCAGAGTTTTTCTGAACGAAGTGCAATACTTTCAAGTAGGAGAGTTGAAGTTTATTAACTGTAACATTTCAGTTAACATTTGTCAAATTTGAAATAAGGAAGTCTCGAATGTCCCCTTTATGTTTTCACTAACAATGTTTCTTAAAATAACTAATTGACTCCACAGTAATTTATTTTTTGTGTATTTTCATCCACTATTGTATACTCGTGTACTTTTACATAAGTGATTTGTCTTATTATGGTTACTAACATTTTAACTAGAATTTGTATTGTATGAGTATAATTTAAATATAACAGTGACACATTGACATAAACGGTTGAAAAAAAATATGGATTTTGCTGTACTGGAATTATATAAACTCTTAAAATCTTCTTTAGCAATGCATGCACTACTAATTTTCTCCATTTGTGCTGGTCTAGAAGAAATTTCAGACTATGTAGTAAAACATCAGTTGTGTGTTTATATGTCTCTCTATCACACCATGGCATGGTGATATTAACTCCCATTGAATAGCAAAGTAAATATTTATTATATCTTTATTGTTGAAGAATTTTCAGTTGTAAATGCAAGATAAATAATTGCGATCAGGAGTGGGGGTAATTTTAATTTTAAAAGTTTGTCGGCCAAAATTCACATTATTGTTGAATATATTGTTACTCTAAACACTTTGAAACACAACAGGTACGCTATTTGAGAAATTTAGATAAATCAAAACAAACTATGCACAAATAATTATAGAGAGACATTTATATTTATAGTAGTGTGTCGCACATTGGGTTGCCATGTTGATGTGTCAATCATGCTGGTATGTGGTATGATCCCACTCTGTCACATTAATGACTAGTCAGGAAGCTGTCGTAGAGCTCGCTTTGCTGCCAGTAGATAGCGATACATGTGGCCCATTTTATAGCCTGGTATGCTAAAGCTAAGGCACGGGGAGTTGATGTCAGTCATATGATGGACCTCAGTCTCCCTACAATTGCCACTGCTGGCATCTGTGGCAGTGAAGCCCACAAAGGCAACCACTCCACCATTTGAGCATCCTACCACCAGCTTGGTGAGACTATTCCTGTGGGTGCCAGCAATAATTGTTTAATTGTATTCCATACCTTTGTAGACATGGCTGAGTTTGGGAAGAAAACAAGCCTGCACCCTGCCACCTATCACCCTGCACCCACTGGACAGAAGTATAGCAAGGTATGCCTACACAGCACTGGTCAGCAGGCCACAATGTACGTAAAATGGCCAATGCTTATCACCTATACCTGCAGTACTACTACTGGTTGCATTGTGTGGGAACTCCAAAAAGACCTAGATTTTTTTTTTGTTATTCTAAATGGCCTTGCCCAGTTAATGCACAATGTAGAGACTATTTCTGAACTTGTGCACTTCGGCAGGCCTGAAGGTTGTGCCTACTGCGGAGGATATACAGTACAAGTTCATTGCAAAGATAGCTAACTAAGGGAGTGAGATACCAGACAATCAGGTCCAATGTGTCTGGCATCAGCATTGAGAGAGTCTTGGCGATTGCGGCTTCATGATGTCTTTAAGTGGTCACTGGGAGAAAGGGGCAATTTTAGATAGGTATCACCTCACTATCTGTCGACATTTCTGAGAGCCCTATTGTCCTTAGTATCTGCCTCAAGGCATCTAATGCAGATAATCCCTTTCAAGAATGGGTGTAAATAGTTTATTTCCAAGGTGGCATCTGCTAAGCAGTTAGCAAACTACTCAGTTAAGCTATGCGAGCCTGGGTGCATATGAACCTGTTTTCTTCTGTTCATTCTGTTTTTGTTTTTGCTTATTGGTGTGTGTACTGATTTAGTATGTATTCCTATGAGCTGTCTAATTGGATTTGTCTCTTGGTAAATCATTCATATTATATTATGTATTTGTTGATACCTCCTGGAACCCCACTATGATAATTTGGAAAGTGGTGGTTACTTCTTGCCTGATGTTCATGTTTGTGAATGTTCTGGCTTGGGGCAGTGGTCTTGGCAGAGTTAATAGTCTTGCCTTGCCCTAGGTTAATTAGCATATTATTAGCACATGTTGATTTGGGGAGTGGGTTTTTTTAGAGTCCCCATGTACCAAGCAACTCAGCAAGTAGTGTTGGGATATGCATCATGAGTAATTATGTATGAGGTAGGTAAGTAATTAGTTAGAGAAAAGGTGCCGCCTACCATATAAGCACGAGTCGTAAGAGATTGCTTCATGTGGATAAGCTATAATGAATATAAATACTACAATTATGTATTATGTCTAAAGGTAAGCACCCTAACCTCCCTTACGCAGAAATTACTTCTATGCAATGTGATTATAGCGATTTATTATGTCAAAGGTAAGCACCCTGTCCCCTTTCCCAAAAATTACTTCCATGTGTAATGCTTACACTGAAATATTGTCATATACTACAAACCGGTGTATAGGTTTGACAACAAACCCTTTCCCAACGTAGCAGTTTGGTACACCAAGAACCATCAGCACTATAGTACTCAATACCAAAGTTTTTGTTAAACATTGGGAGATAATATTTATTTTTTCAAAGGTGTAAATCATATGCTCTACTGTTGCCACCCCAGTGTTATTCAAAACACGCTTGTCAGGGTTAGTTTCAAACTCATATGCACTTGGCCTTTGAGTGGCCTTCTAGTGAGTAAAACTAAAATAGATGGTTCATACACATTATATGGGAATAGCTCAGGATGACGTGTGGGAAGATGTGGTGAGTGGATTCGTGTTGATTGGTCCTGAATGAGCATGAACTATACATCACTATACTACAATTAAAAGGCCAGGCCTGCATATGAGTTTGTACTCAGTCTCTGCCATACTGGCATGAGCTTGCTCAGTGTCTGCTATTTTTATGAATTTGCACAATCTATAGATTGTGCTGCACATTCTATAGAATTTCATAGATTGGGCCACAATTTATAGATTCCCATATCAATAAATCTATACTTCAATTTTGGCACCATTAAATTTTCATGTCAGCATCAGCAAGTATAAGACATGCCTTGTAAAATCAGGTCCATAGTATAAGTTAATAGTTTCTAGCTATTTGTATCTAATAAATTTCATACAATCATTATTTGCTATTCATTAATATTGAGGAACTCAGTGAAATTGTGAATTTTTTATTTTGTTGACCAATATTCCAGAAATACATATGTGTAATGAATCTTTTATTGGGTTTCATGGAGTGTAAAATCGCTTTCTCGCATTAGCTTTTCAATAGAAGTTAAATTTTATGTGGTAGTGCTAATTATGTGCACATAAATATTATACTAGGCTAGAGAAATAGGAAGTTGGTGAGGCCATTATAACTATATACACCCAATTAACTAAACCCACGAAAAAGCAATATAGATTTGAATCCCAAAGGCAGCATTTTTCCCATTTAAATATCGTTTCACTAAAGACTTATTAGATAACCACAAAAATCACTCCAAACAATCCAGTACAAGCGCGTTTATTACTACAATGCAGTTCTCACTGTTGACATTATCTGTGAGGTGAGTATCCCTTGCATGTTTAGCTTCTCTTGTGAAGATATGATTTATGTGCACTGTTTTCATTGCATGAGAGCTACATTTCAGCATATTGAAACACCAAATATATTATTGTTTCTGCCTGAGGAATGATTTTTAATAGCTATAGCTAGTATATAGTAGCACTGAGGGTTTACACCTTTGGTACTTTATAGTACAAAGTAAATTATTTTAATAAACTATCAGTAGGTTCACATCAAATAAATAATTTATGTATAGAATAGTAAGAATCAAACTTTCTCTTGCTCAGTATCTGTGATCTCTAGAAGGTAACTCTTTAGAGGCTGTCCTAATGGTTGCGTTGTCATAACAATTACTTTGAAGTACTTTGTATAGGTGTTTCTCTTTGTGGGCGGAGAAGAAGATAAGAGAAAGTGAAGAGGAGAAAGATAGAACTTAGAACTATTATATGTGTTGTGTGTCATCCATAATTTTGTATATTTTATTAGCACTGTGTACTTGTGTTTATGTCTGTATTTATTGGTGTATGCGTATGTCAGTTCATTTGAGTTGTGCCCCGGATTTCCGGTCGACCCTTTCCCATCGTTCCCTGCGCATGCGTGTCCTTGGTACATAAACCCAGACACGCATGCGTCTCATTAGTTCCCCATAACTTCGCAAAACCCCAAACTGATTTAAGACTCAGGGCGGGCTAGCTATAACTGTGGAGAACTCTGGTGGCAGCGGTCATCAGGGCCCCCAGTGTGTGCGTGTGTCTCTGGTGTCAACCAAAGGATCTGGTGGTTCCCCTTGTTGCTGGAGCTACTATCCCACAATTGGCGGCAGCGGTGGAGAATTCCGAACTCTTCCTGCGCCTTATCGATTTCGACTTTCGTATTCCTTGGCTCGTGCGTCTGCTGCTACGTCCCGATTTCAAACTCGGCTACTGCGCGGCTGGATATTCGCTCACTACACCCTTGGTTCGCCGTTTCTCGTTATCTTCTTCCCTATCTGGAGTGCACCCCACGTGGACCTTAATTGGATTCTTCGCCCCTGGCTAAGTCGACGTGTCATATTTCTGTAGTGTCATTTTTCCTGTCTTGATTAGTTGTGATTGTCATTTGTGGCACTTCGTGAGCGTGTGTTTGTTTAATTGGCTGAACTAAATTTGTGTTGTTTTTTTTGGCCATAGACTCTATTACCCTGTTCATTGTCACTGATTTTTGTTTTGGTCATAGACTCTATTACCCTGTTCATTGTCACTGATTTTTGTTTTGTGTTCGTTCTTGCAGAACATCAAGTCGGTCCAGAGTGACTGGATGAACCAGAGAGAACAGCCATACAGAGCATGCAAGAGCAGGAAGCAGACTGGGAGTACCGCCTGTGGTCATTCTGCGGATTCTTCTGATTGTGAGAGTGTTTCTAGTATTGATCGTAGGTCTAACGCTCCTTCTCCTGTGTGTCCATTGTTTGGGTCGCATGAGAGTAGTAGTGCTGTGCTGAATAAACTTTTGTCTGATTCTACTAAGGTTTCTAAGTCTGTTGTGTTTTCTTCTGGAAGGGAGAGTGACAATACTTTAGTTGATAGTTTTGAGTCTTGTGAGCGTGTGTCTTTGCCTTCTAACGCTCCCTATTTGAAGAGTTATCCTGGTGTTGAATCCTCCAGTAGTGTTAGTACTGTTCCATATAGTATGGCCGAAGACGAAGACTCTGGTCGTGACCTTAATGGGACTGGTAATATGAGTACTCCCATGTTTGACATGAAATCTTTGTTCAGAGAATTCTTTAATGAGTTTGGTAGGTCGGGTCTAGTTTCCTCTAGTTCTAGAGAAGGCTCCGGTGATGCTGAGATGTCAAGGCAGATAACTGCTTTGGCGCCTCACAAGGACGGTATAGACATCTCTAAGTATATTACTAAGTTGGAGGCCGATCTCACTGACATTGGTTGCCCGCAAGGCAGATGGCGTACTATTCTCCTACGGAAATTACAGTCAAAGTCAGCTTCTGCTATTGTAGCTGGAATTGATAGAGAGACTACAGATTATTCGCAGCTTAAAGAGATTCTAATTGAGAGTTTGGGTTCGAGCCTTACTGGGCTGGGTATAAAACTTACGTCTGATTTTGCTAACTCTACTAGATCGATGAACCCTCTTGAGAAATACGTGCATCTTAAGTCCTTAACTGACTCGATTGCTATGCAATGTAGCTCTGTTGACGAATTACTCCTTTTTGTGGCTTGCGCGACGTATCGAGCTTCGTGTTCGCCTGTGCAAAGGTCTCTCATGGACCAGCGCGAATTCCATACCTTCCGTGACCTGAATAAGTTTGCCCTCTCTATCAATACGGGTGAACTTGAGAGACAGCCAAATACCTCGGGCAGATTTAACAAATTTCGGTCTTATCCCCCTAGGGAATGTTTCAAGTGTCATAAATTTGGGCACAGAGCTTTTGAGTGCCGTTCATCTGTCTCTGATTGTAGTCCTCCTACCTCTAGTCCTAGCAGTGGGTCATCTGGAAATACCGTGCATGCTAATGTGACAAATAGACCTCCTGGCATTGTGTGTTATACGTGCCATGAGCCGGGACACAAGTCCCCAGACTGCCCAACTAAGAGAAACTCTGATGGTAATGGTGACAGTGGTAAGAGAGCAGGTGTTAGAAGGAATAGAACGTATAACCTTAACTGGATTTCTGTCTCTAATGGGTCCCCCTCAGTTGTTGGGTTCGTAAATGGTTCCAAGTGCAAGATTGTACCCGACACTGGGGCGGAGATTTCTGTAGTTCCTGGCTGTCTGGTGTATGGAGACCAACTAACCGGCGAGAAAGTGAATGTTAAAGGTTGGGATGGCAGACCTGTTACTTTGGACATTGCCATAGTTGACTTTACGATCAAAGGCTGTTCCTTTAACGCCAGAGTTGCTGTTGCTCACGCGGACAGCTTGTGTGGCTGTGTCCTTTTCTCCATCCCTATGGAGCAGGGTATGGCTGAGCAGCTCTTGTTGGATGCCGCCTCAAAGTCAGATCTCTCTGGCTTGGAGGCGGGGCAACTACGTGACACCCGTAGCATCCAACCACCTGCTCAAGTAGGTGCTGGCTCTGGCATTGTTGCTGAGGAGGGCCCCTCTCCTACCTCCTCTGCTTCTGTTGCTATTCCAGATGAGCTTTACGATGTACGAGCCGTAACCAGAAGTAAGTCTAAGTTGTCACCCAGGAGTAATGAGAATGACAATAGTTCTGACTTGGTTGATGATGAATTTCAGAGACTGTCTGCTGTAGATGTTCCGTATGAACCTCCCTCTGTAGGTGTTGGGTCTAACGTTGGTTCTTCGGAGGTTGATCTTCTTAGTGGTTCTGACGAGGATGGGATTGGTATAAATAGTGAAGGTAGTGCGTCTAGTGAAGGGAATGATGGTGCAAGTCCTCCAAGTGAAAGTGTTGCTGATATTGATGTCCCTGTTGATTTAAACTTTGATATTCCCAAGTTGAGTGATGTTATCGGAGTTGAAGACCTTAAGTCTGCTGTTCTGGCAGATGACACTCTGATCCCTGCCAGGAAATTGGCAGTGGAATGCCAAAATGGTTACTCCTTTGTGGATGATGTTTTATTTCATAGTGTTCTCATGGATGATGTGCTAGTGAAAAGAATCGTGGTCCCCAAGTGTCATAGGCTTAAAATCCTTACGCTGGCCCATGATAAGTGTGCTCATGTTGGAGTAAGAGGCATGAGAGCCATAATCAACAAGAGATTTACTTGGCCTGGCATTCATGGTGACGTTATGTCGTTTGTGAAATCATGTGATGTTTGCTTGAGGGTCAATAGTCAGGGCAATAGGAAGTCAAAGATAGTAGAAAGAAAGATTGTGTCTGTACCTTTCGAATCTGTGGCAGTGGACATAGTCGGTCCATTGCCCAAGGCCAAAAGAGGAGTGAAATACCTCTTCACATATATATGTCTGGCTAGTAGATGGCCTGAGGCCTTGCCCATGAGGACTGCTTCCGCTCCTGAAGCAGCTCAGTGCTTCATGGACATTGTGAGCAGGACAGGTATTCCCCTTAAAGTCCTCTCTGACAGAGGCACTGTATTTCTCAGCAAACTTATGTCCAACATGTACACTTTGTTGGGAATAGATTCTATTGCAACGTCGCCCTACAGGCCCCAATCAAACGGGGTTGTGGAACGCCTGCATGGCACACTAAAGCCAATGCTGGCTAAGGCGGCCGACACGGGCATAGATTGGTCTGTATTTTTGCCTCTGGCACTTTTCGCTATTAGACAGGTGCCTAATAGAGATGTTGGGTTTTCACCTCATGAACTTGTCTACGGCAAGAATGTTTTAGGCCCCCTAGACATTTTGTATCGTGGGTGGGCAAGTGATGATTTTGAAGAGTTGTGTGTGGACGAGTGGCTCCTTAAGTTGAGTGATAGATTGTCGTTGCTGCATGATTTGGCAGTTAATAATGAAAGTGTCAGTAGTAAGTCCCGTGCGTTGTCCCTGAATAAACATAGACAGGACACGCCGTTGGAAGTTGGGTCGTTAGTGCTGATGCGCATCCCAGGTATGAAGTCAGCTTTTCAAGCTTCTTGGGAAGGCCCATACAGGATTGTTGGCAGGTCATCTAGGGTTTCGTATAAAGTCAGTAAAGGTGAAGACCACCCAACTAAACTTGCACATAGGGATAATTTGAAATTGTATGTCCCTCGTCCCTTGTCTGTAAACGCTGTCACTCTGATAGCTGAAGAGCAAGGCATAGATCACGCTTTGCTTAATTGTAAAGCCACACTTACGGATGATAAATGTCCTGGGTTTCGTAAGGTTGATTTGGATGCTGTTTTAAGTGACTTGAAAGCTCATTTTAGCGATTCACCCGGGTTGTGTGTAACTGGCACTTGTAAGATTGAACTAGTAGAGAATGCCAAAGTAGTTAACCTACCTCCTAGACAAATTCCAGCTGGGATTCGGGAAGCAGTACAGAAAGAAATCCAAAAATTGTTGTCAGATGGGATCATTGTTGAGTCCACCTCTGAGTGGGCTAGTCCTTTAGTACCCGTAAGAAAGAAAGATGGGAGTGTCCGCATTTGTGTGGATTTTAGGTGTCTGAATTCAGTGACTCCTTTGAGACGTTATTGGCTCCCTTCTTTGACAGAGATATTGGAACAGGTTGGGCCTCATGCATGTCTTTCCACACTTGACCTAACTGCCGGGTTTCACCAGCTGGCCATGGACGAGTCCTCAAGTGTGTTGACCACGTTTGTATGTCCATTTGGCAAATACAAGTACCTTAGGATGCCTTTCGGCCTTAAGAATGCACCCGCTATTTTTCAGGCAGTAATCGAAAGTGTCTTGAAACCTGTTTCTAGTTGCTGTAGAAATTATGTTGATGACGTCGTCATCTATAGTCGCACTTGGCACGAACATTTGACACACCTCAGACAGGTTATAGGTTGTCTTGGTGCCTCTGGCTTGACTATTAAATTAAGGAAATGCTGTTTTGGGCGCAAGCACTTGCTCTATTTGGGCCACAAGATTGGTGCAGGGTTGTTGGCTGTACCAGAACACAGGGTGTCCTCATTGGCAGGGTTTGCCAAACCTGTCACAAAGAAACAACTAAGGTCATTCTTGGGGACCGTCTCCTACTACAGGCGGTTCATTCCTAGTTTCGCGGACTGCTCGGGCATGCTCACCCCGGCTACGTCTCTCAAGGCTCCTCTCCAGATCGTCTGGACTGAGGAGATGACTGCTTGTTTCCGTAAGTTAAAGTCATTGTTATGTAGTGCATGTGTGTTGATTATCCCAGCTCCTGATGATACTTTTATCCTGCACACGGATGCGTCTGGTGTTGGCATTGGAGGCTGCCTACACGTCAAGAGGAGTGAACGAGAACTGCCAGTTGGGTTCTTTTCACGACAACTTAAAGCCGCAGAAAGAAATTACTCAGTTACTGAGTTGGAGGGTCTGGCGATCATAGCATCCCTCCAGTATTTCGAATACTTCCTGTATGCGAAGGAAGTTACAGTGGTGACCGACCATAAGCCATGCCTGGCCCTGCTCGATGGTACCGGACTTAATAAGAGGCTCCTCAGGTTTGCCCTCGCTCTGCAGTCGTGGCAAGTCACACTAATCCATAGACCTGGTAGAGCTCACAGCAATGCAGACGGGATGAGTCGGCAGGCATGGTCAGAGAGTGAAGACAACCCCGCCCATGAAGTGGATATCAGATTTGCCCCAAGCCAAATCTTGGAGGGGGGAGATGTGGGCGGAGAAGAAGATAAGAGAAAGTGAAGAGGAGAAAGATAGAACTTAGAACTATTATATGTGTTGTGTGTCATCCATAATTTTGTATATTTTATTAGCACTGTGTACTTGTGTTTATGTCTGTATTTATTGGTGTATGCGTATGTCAGTTCATTTGAGTTGTGCCCCGGATTTCCGGTCGACCCTTTCCCATCGTTCCCTGCGCATGCGTGTCCTTGGTACATAAACCCAGACACGCATGCGTCTCATTAGTTCCCCATAACTTCGCAAAACCCCAAACTGATTTAAGACTCAGGGCGGGCTAGCTATAACTGTGGAGAACTCTGGTGGCAGCGGTCATCAGGGCCCCCAGTGTGTGCGTGTGTCTCTGGTGTCAACCAAAGGATCTGGTGGTTCCCCTTGTTGCTGGAGCTACTATCCCACACTCTTCTTTCAAGTTTTCATTCGTAGTAGTTACCCTCTTAGCTCTTAACAGACTTGGTTTAAATTCTCTGGCATTGCATGTGTTTATGGATGCCTTCCAAGGCTGCTACAGACTTGAGCCTTATGACATGAGATACTTCTCTGCTTACTACATATTTTTGAGAGTATTCATCTCTTTCTCACTGCAACTATACATTCCATATTTGCATTCTCTGCTACAACACTCGGCCTCGTTTTTAACGCTGTGCTAGTCAACTTCATTCAGCCTTGTCACTCACCAACTCACAATAAAATGGATGGACTAGCCATGAGTATGCTAGTATATTTCTATGTCTTCCTTCTAGCAATGCTTACAACAGATTACTTAGACATTTATTGGCTTCCTCCCTCAACTATGTTCAGGCATAAACTGAGAAAACTATATCAGAAACTTCAATCTTGTCTGAGAAAAGGAAGAATGGAAATGCTGTAGAGTGAGAAGACTCCTTGCAGGGTTTTTCTGAAAGAATTGCAGTACTTCAAGTAGGAGAGTTGAAGTTTATTAACTATAAAATTTCAGAGTTAACTTTTGTCAAGTTTGAAATATGAAAGTCTCAATAATTGTCCCCTTTATCGGCGAGCGAGCGTAGCGACCGAGACACTTACAGGGGTAACACAATTGAAAACTCGCTCTTAGCTACAAAAATTAAAGGCCAGAGTTATTTTTGCATATTTAGCTAACAAATATGAAATTACGTACTTACCTCAGCTTCCCTCAAGTAGTAGCTTCCTTAGCATTGATACTACGGCATTCAGACTACCAATGACTCTTGACAACCAACAATTGGCACTCCGTATCCCCCTAAAAGGGCGAAGTTTTGAAATTAAGTCTGGAAAAGGGTCTTCAATGCCACCGGTCGAATCAACATTTTGTGTCTTGAAAAAGCAAGCATTTTTGCAGGAGTTTTCTCATACTTCTGCGCTTAAGTATAAAGTAAGGCTTGCTTAATGCTATAGTTTCAGAATAAACTGGGGTCAAGCCTACAAAGCCGTGATTTTTGGAGAAAAAAGTTGCCCGCGTGCGCGTTTACATACATAAATTCATACATATATATAACATATACCCAATTTTGCATTATCCACCCCTAATACTGTTTCTCCGCTCGCTCGCCAACTAGTGGTGTGCTTGAGCGCAAATGTCGAGCGAGCCTGCCTAGTTAAAACTACAGTATTGTTACTACAGAATTTATATTTTAGCTTAATTTATGCAGAACTGTATAATAGCAGTAGCAAACACAAATACCAAATTACACTC
>WLWD01002731.1_pt1 | contig 68973 bp, 53 predicted proteins | sample 6712731 | NCBI WGS metagenome assembly WLWD01 (sample SAMN12718690, study PRJNA576275) | sponge metagenome | isolation source: marine sponge | host: Mycale hentscheli | place: New Zealand: South Island, Marlborough, Capsize Point | collected 2014-11-01 | reverse complement strand
CCCATAACTAACCTTGGTAAGACCATACGCCCCACTAGCTCGGCTAAAAGTAATTAAATCTTCTGCTTCATTAACTGTCTTACCCATGAATTGAGTCCTCCGTAAAACTGGTCGCCTGCCCATCGAAGGTGAGACTCAAGGTTGGTGTAGATATAGGTTGAGTTAGTCGCTGTATTTGTGCGTCTGTTAAGCGGCGAGGGTAATACTGGATCGACTTGATGTGGCCGTTGAGATAAGAACCAAACTGATTACCAACGTCAAATCTAGTAATATTTTCTGGAACTAACCCTGAAGTGTCTGTTAAAACTGTTCCGCCATCGTCAACCGCAGTAAAGTTATTTTCAGTATAAGTTCCTGCTTGTTTATAAGATGTCCTGCCGGTGGTGGTTGAAGTGTCTAACGTCCATTGATTTACCCCAGAAATACCGCCCTGCCACCTTACTTTAAAGCCGCTATTTCCTAACGCTAAAGCATAATAAGTGCTTCCGCCCACAACTGTAGCAACTACTACCCAAGCATTTCCACCAGACCCTAAAATTTCATACTGAGCAACCAAACTCCCCGAACTCTGGTTATAACCAAACTTACTTACAGGAATGCTTGCCACATCAGCGGCCCTCGTGGCCGTAGTACCTGTAGTCTTCATGTAACTGGTGGGGAAGGAGCCTACCTCAACCTGCATTCCTATAGCCGCTATAGCTGAAGTGCCATCGCCCGTGTAGCTATAGGAATTCCCATCAGTAAGTCGCCAGATAATACTACCGTTTGTAGCCGTAGTCGAAACAATGCCGTTTGCACTGATGCGATAAACTCCACTACCTAAATTTTCAATAGTGGCGGTTCCAGCAGTTCCAGTCCCGCCCTTAGATACGCTTGCGGTTTCAGCGTCTAAATCAAAAGCAGCTAAAAAATTATCGCCGCCTGTAAAGATCATCATTTGCACATTTCGAGTGCCGGATATGCGCTTAACTAAACAAGAAATAGTGGCATAAGAGCCAGCAGGTATTGTTACTACGCTACCGCCAATAAGCCTGTGTTGCCCTGTCGATGTGTCCTCTGTGACGTTTCTCCAAGTGCCTTGATAGACGCCTTCCGTAATGCTGACATCTGATACAGAAACCTGTTGTATAATATTTAAAGTGTTATCTATTATTTCACTATTAGTAAACAGATTAGTCCTAGACTCCTCCACCAGCAAACCCTTAGCACTTCCATCTAAGTTGTACTCAATTCGAGGGACATCATTAGGGTGATAGGCTAGCTGTAAAGTCGCATCGGCTGCGCTAGAGTTATAGGTGACTTCTTTGATGCTGATGTTGTCTAGCCAAAAATTAGCGATAGTGTTCCATGCTTGTAGTATTATTCTAGTTGTCGTTGATGTTGCTACAAATATAAAAGTTTCAGTAGAACCTGCGCCATTATCGATAGTGGTGATTCCGCCCAAATCTATCGAACCTCCTATTGGACCTGCAAATGTTCTAAACCGTAACGTTCCTGTTCCTCCCTGAACTGTTCTTGTAAAGCTGTAAATGCGGCCAACAGTTGTCGCAATGTCTTGATAAACCCCGTTATATAAATCTGTGCTAACAACTTTTAATCGTCCTGAATCAACAGACAAAGAAATTGTGGCTGGGGTTTTTCCTGTCCACCCGCTCGTATCACTATCAAACGTCCCATTAGTTACAAGCTCATCCCCATAACTAACCTTGGTAAGACCATAACCACCACTCGCTCGGGAGAAGGTGATCATGTCAGAAGCATTGTCAAAACTTTTTGTATTAACTCCCATGTTATTGCTCCCAATCTTGAATGGTAAATGATGTTTCGCTATTATCGAAAGTTAGCTGCAGGCTTGGCACTTCACTCGGCTCTGTAGCTTCAGCTATCCCCACATCTGCCAAATCATCTGCCCAGACTCTAAGCATGGAGATTGTGCCCATGTAGTCATACCCAAGGTTGAAGTCTGTGGCTGATAGGTCAGCTAATGCCGTAGGGGTTGTGTTAGCTGTTAAAGCTGTGCCGTCTACTGCGCCGTTAATAAAGGTAGAACCGTGGCGTGATGCGATGTTGTAAGGAACTAAAATTCCAAACGGGTCAATGTAACCGCTACTTACTTGGTCAATAACATTGTTTGCCTCTTGATCAAAATCCCATCGAATACCCTCGCCAGCAATCGAACTGTCGTGCCAAATTCTTATTTGATTGTTTCCGTCAACAGCCCACCGCGCTACCATAGCTGTAACAGACGCGTTTTCAGATGCCCTATTCATCCGCCCTTGCATCTGGATGCTTACTGCGAGCGGGTCGATCTCTTCAAGCGTAATAGCAGAAATATCTACGTCAATTCCTGTTTCAGTTTGAGTCCACTTTAATCCTGTTGATGTGACCATAATTTCTTCAAACGTATCACTGCCGTAGTAATACTTAAAGAGAACGTCCGCACTATCGGCCGCATTACGAAATCTCATCCTTAGTCTAGCACCGCTATTTAAGGTTTGCGTCCACTTAACACGAACAATTTTTGTAGATCCGTCGTCTGCAATAGTCGGCGTAAAATGGTGATAGCCAGTAATGTTCACAGGATCAGTACCGCTGTAAACATTGCCTGTGATTGTTTTGGACTGTGGCCAAGGCATGTTTGCTGCTGGGATTGTCAGAGTCTCTAAAGCTCTGGAGACGGTTGAGCCGTTGGTTGGTATGTAGCTTGAAGGTGTGGAGCCTGCTTCTAGTTGAAACCCGTAGACATACGCCTGTTGGGTATCTGCAAGCCCTGTGGCGTCCCAGTTTGGTTGAGTGCTCGTTGGTGAAACACCGATGCCTATTGAATCAAGAGTCCCTGCGGAAGTTTTAGTAAATGTCGCAGAGATTCTATACCACCCGTTTCCAGCATCCTCAATACTGGAAGAGTCAGCTTGCTGACTTCCAGTTCCAAGGTTAACAGCAACTCCATTTAGAATGTCAAACATTACAAACGCATCAGCTGAAACCTCACATAGCAACCAGACAAAACCACTTCCTGCCCTATATTTGGCATAACAACTAAAAGTGTATTGTGTGTTTTGAATAAGGGATATAGGGCTATGGTAATAGCTGTAAATGAGGGTACCAGTCCCCGGATCTTGATTAGACAAAAGAGTCCCATTGATTTTACCATCTGGGGACACAGTATCATTCAAAGTTGCCGTTATTTTTGTTGCAGTAGCCAATGAATTACTGTTAGTAAAAAGATTAGTCCGTGCTTCACTCTCATGCAGAACCCCTTCATTCACCCAAGCATCACCATTGTAAACGTGATGCCCACGGCGGGGGAGGTAACGTGCTACACTTGGATTAACGGCCGATTTAAAGACGCTTACGTTGTCTATGGAGCCTATAAATCCACCACGCGCCCTTAAGCTAACTTGTCCGTTTGATGCGTGTGTTCCTCCATTTAAATAAACTGTTTTAGTACCAGTGCTTGAAATATCAAACAATTTACTTGGGCCTAAGTTTATGTGGTAAACCTCTAGCACTCCTGTTCCATTAGTAGAAATAACGTCGAGCGTTACCGCATAGAAATCATTAGTTGCGCCTATGTTTTGACTTAGTGGGGGATTACTATTAGCTACCGAATCAACACTAGCAACACCACCAGAAATACTCCAGCCTGCGCCCTTAATCCAGTCAGAGTCCGTCGCAAAATCTCCATTCTGAACTAGGTTAGATCCTGTAAGACGCACCGCTGTAGGGACGTATGAGTCTCCACGATCAGGGTTGTCTACCATGCCGCCGAGGTCGGAGCGGTAGAGGTGTGCGCCCCATGCGTATACTTCATCCCCAGACGTTGAAATCTGTATGCCGGGGTAGATAATTACCGGAGATGCACCAATTGAAAAATCTTTGGTAAACAACTGCCACTCAGAAGTTAATGAAACTACTGTCCCGCCGACACTAACACTTCCCACTCCTGTTTTTCTTTTAACCCAAACAGCAAAAGTAACCGTTGAGTTAAACGGCCCTGTGTTATGGTATCTAAAAAGGTTAGCCGAAGCTGATGTTGCTGTTAATGTGTCCGCTGTTTGGGTTCCATTGGGAGCAACAGCATTGTCAGGCGTTACGTTTGAATTTACTTTGTTCCAATTCGTATTAGAAAAATCCTCAGAATACGTTATCAAATTATGCGGTGCCCATTTAATCGCTGGAACTTCGCGGACTGAGACGTTGTCGATGGTGATATCCGTAGAAGAAGCCTCTGATCTAATGCGTAAGTTACCACTGCCTGACGCAGTTACGTTTCCTCTAATCAGGCCAGAGCCGCTTGTAATGTTAAAATCATCACTTGCGCCACCAAACCTAAAGGTTAAATAGTTTGATCCCGTCAGGTTCCCGCTTACGTTTATTTCGTAAGAGTATGTTTTGCCACTAACCAAGTTAATGTCTTGCTCAAGGTACCGACCGTCACTAGTAGAACCTTCAGCAACAGCAACGCCACCAGAGATAGACCAGCCAGTCCCCTTAGTCCAATCACTATCGCTAGCAAAGTCACCATTAGTAACAAGCTCCGGCCCATAGCCGTCGGTCATAGTCGCATTGCCAGCACGGCTGTGTGTGATCAGTTCTGCAAAGGTATCTACAGTTCCGCCAGCGTCATAAAATTCGGTGCCAGTATTTAGACTGCCATTAAAATCAGCAACGAGGTCTGGAGTTTTTGAGTTAATTATGTAGTTAAGCAGACTGGCAGCGGCACCGGATACAGTGCGGCAAAAATTGCTAAGCCATATTCCAGCGCCAAATAACATTACACAAACCCAATAATTGACGTAGCAGTAGTTCCTGCAGTAACTACCTGTTTAACCCGTATTGGGTACAGCACTCCCGGCTGAAGCGCGGGGACAACAGCGGTAGTGCCGTCAACCATTACAACTTCTACAGCACCAGCTACACCTACACAAATAGCGCGAGTAACATACGCTAGTTCTGCTGTGGGGTCTGGAGTAATTGCAAACACTTTTTCCAGTGGCGCTGTAGAAGTAGCCGCAGGAGCATATAAATCAATTGCTGACATGGTTATTCCTTAAATATGTTTCTATTAACTAGCTTAAGCGAATCTAGGGGCCGACGCGACCATAGTGCCGCGAAAGTTTGTAAGATTAGCCCGTGCTCTACGCTCTGTAACTTCTCGTATAAACTGCTTAGCGTGATAAGACGCTAGTGTACGGTCAGACCACGTAGCTTCGGGCAATACTAAAAGGTTTTGCAACACGTTGTGGTAAATAGCTTCTTCTAGTTCGTTAAAGGCTACGGAATCCATTTCTGTAGCAGTTCGTGTCGGGCGCAGCGCGTACACCATACGAACAGTGTAAGTATTAGCGCTATCCGGCAGCGGTAGTATTACAAACTTATCAGGTAGTATCTGTGTTACAGCACGAGGCTGACCCGGTGATAGCGCTGAGCCATCTGGGGGTATATAGGCGGGAAACGCCGCTGTAGCTTGATCTAAAGTAAGGACATTAAGGCGTTCATTGTTAACTGTTGCCATTAGAACCGCATGGACTTCAGTGTTAGCAGGCTTTGTATAAGCGTACTCAGACACCCCGCTAGTTAGCGCAAAGGACGGCTCCGCATAGCGCCAAAGTAAAGTCCGCTCGCAAACGCGGATAGCCGCTTCAACTACGTTCTTAGTTATAAGGGGGGTAGGGCAACCTAGTAGACTAGGAGTAAGCCTATCTACAAGGGTGGAAAACGCTGTAGTCGCCATCTAAACACCTTTACTCGATAATCTGTTTTTGGTCTAGCGCCGAAGACGGGTAGTCAGTTAACGCCCTAGTATCTAGCGCTTTAACCACCATAGCTTGGAACCTAGCCGCTAGCGTTTGTGCTAGCGCAGCGTCTTTGGGGTCTGAGAATATTAATAACGCATTCGCCCCTACTTCCGCGCTTAGAGCTGAAGCGTACGCAGCAGGTACGGCTATAGTATCAGACACGGTGTAGTCAGGCGGAGAAGCCGCATACTCTACAGTAGCAGTAATTCCCGCTGTAGGCTTAGGATAAACGTAAAAGCCGGTTGGGTTACGTGGGTGTCTCATCCAATGGACAGGTGTTGCTGCCGTAGCAGATATCCAGCCGGGGGTAGAAAGATCCATAGCCTCGCGGGAAACTTCTCGTATGATGTTACCCCCCGTTACGCCTAACACGTCTATTAAACGTAGTGCGTCGGTAGGCGCGAACTGCAAAACAGAGTTCGCAGTCAACACTACGTCTGAAACTTTAGCAAAAATATCTGGCCTATAAACAGCCATAGTCTGCACAGCTTGGTTGACAAGGTTGAGTAGAACTACGTCTAAGTGCTCATCAGGAGACTTAGCTAACTGTGAGTCTTGTATAAGAAACTTTGTTTGCGTAATAATTGTGGCAGGAGTCATCTAGCACGCCCCAGTTCTAATGCTCTGATACGCGTTTCCAAGCTAGCACTAGCAGGCAAAGGAGGCGTATCAATGTACTTATCCGCTTCAAACGATGCCTGCAGTGTCTGTATAAAATTGCGATTAAATAACTCAGCTCTGCCGCTACTGACATGCTCGTCGTCAACAGAAGACGCAAGATACACAACCCCGTCTACTAACGCAGAAAAATACGATACGGGTATAGGCGTAAGCTGATCAGCAAGCTGGTACACACTAGGCGCTGCAGAATACTGCGCCATAAGCTGTACGCCACTAGAAGGTCGCGGGTAAAGAAAATACCCCCTAAACTCTTTAGGGTTACGCATAAACTTAGTAGGCGTACCGGAAGCGTCAGTAACCCAAGATATAGTAGCCGTATCAAAAAACGCTCGGTCAACCTCCTCTACTGCTCCGGCCCCTACGACATACAGTATGTCTATTAAGCGTGTAGCAGTTGTCGGCAATTGTTGCTGTGTTACATCCGGCGTTGTAGCAACTTGCGCTGTAACCGTAAATATATCTGGGCGCAGCATAGCCATTCTTCGTACTGTGTTATTTACAAAAGACAGTAGATCCGTATCTGAGTACCTTTGCGGGATACGCACATCGTTTATTAAGATCCTAACTTCTGCAATAACGTCAGTCGGTGTCATTCAGGAAACCCTATAGCAGCTTCTCGCGCAATCTCAGGGCTGATAGCCGGAGCCGGTGGCTCTGGAATATCTTCTGTTGCGAGATCTAGCTTAGTATTTTTCTTAGCCCGTGTCTTTTTAACACGTTCTACTTGTTTTGGCTTTAAAAACCGTTCAGGAAACGCTTGTTCTTCGGTAACTTCTTCAACAAGTGGATTGCTTGAAAGAACTTCTTTCCACGCATAAATAGTCCCGTCTTCAATATGTCTTAGCCATCTGCTCATAAAGTCCTCCTTTCTAAGTATTCTTAGTAGTCTTACTCGCTACCATTTTACGCGGTCTGCCCAGTACGCTGCGCTCATAACGCCCTGCTTAATATTTTTAGCGTGCCTAGCTTTAAACGCAGCTCTGCGCGCTTTATCTGCATCGCTTTCTCCTGACCGTGGCGGAGATCCAGATACGCCCTGCTGCCCAAACCTAATTATTTTTTCTTTACCTTTTGAGCAGGCTTTAACAACGTGGCTTTTTTTGGGGTGGCTAGGAGTACGCTTAGGCGTATTACACTTCATTTTGTCTTTGCTTATTTGCTTAGGCATTATGTAGACGCCCCTTTAATAACTACAAAGCTAAGTTCAATTGCTTCAGATAAGTTGGGTGCTACCGTAAGATTGTGTAGGTGTATATTGCAATTACCCGCTGCAATGGAGTCAACGCCAACAAAATAAGCGCCTAGCGTAGCCCCGCTAGCGATGTTCACTATAATTACGTCAGAAACAGCGATAAAACTGTTTGTCAGCTGAAAGTCTATGCCCTCGTTTTTAGCTAAAGCAGCATTATTCATAATTATACGGCCTGCTAACGCGTTCAGCGTAACAGCTGTTGCTTTCCCGCTAGTCGATCCCTGCGTAATTGAACCACCAGATCCCGCTCCGTAGCCAAATTTTTTAAGTAGCTGAACTTCACCCGCGCCGTTTGCGCTTAACTTAAGGTTTGCATCTGCTGTTTCTGTAGTTACAGTGTCTGTGGCTACAGAAATATCTCCGAGTCCCACGGAGCTAGTACTAACTTTTAGGGGGGTTTGTAGTCCACCGCCGCTATAGACGCTATTTAGAGTGCTAGTAACTCCAGCACCAACGTGTAGAACCTGCTGATAAGTACTGTTAATAGTTTGATTTGTTAAGTTATTTGCCATTACTAATATCCCTTTGGCCGCAGCCGCTCATGTAACAACTCTAACGCGTACAAATGCTCACGTTTAATAGTAGTAGGATTACTAACTCTCCGCGCAATTGTGGCGTGGCTAATTCCAAGTTGCCTAGCAAGCGCTCTACTAGACCCTAGTAAATGCGAACAAGCGCCTACTAGGGAAATGTACACTTGAGTAGACTCAAAGCTCATACGTGCCCCGGATTTATTTTGTTTAGCCTACGCGCCCACAAAGCCGCTTTCTTTTGGCGCACGGGGTCGGATTCGTTAGCTTGCTGCCGCTTAACTCGTTGCGTAAACCCCCACTCTCTAGGCACTTCACGAAAAATAACAGTGCCAGCTGTCGCGTTAAAAACAAAGTCTGCGACAAAATAAACGCCTAAAAACAAATACAGCGGGACTAATACGGCAAGAGAAAACATAGCTCCTTGATCTTGCAGGGCCTTACAGTACGTTAACGCAAATAGCCCACCGATAAAAAGTACATAACTGCAAGCCACGAAAATAACAATGTCAAAAATCATAACGCATACCAACTTCCGCTTCTTCCGATCTTTAGCCAAGTATATGGCAAGTCGTCTTTACCCATTACTTGGGGGTATCTATTATCTAAAATCCAACCGTCTACTGAGCAAACAAGGTGTGTCCCACCTGTTTCTGTTTTGCAAAGAACTAAATCTGCGTCTACATCGTAGTCTTTTAGTCTGTCTTTGCAAACTAGCGCAAAATCCTCGCAATCCCCGATTGCGTCTGCAACCCAATGCTCCCGTTTGCTGTACTGATCAACATCGCTAACATACCTATGTATAGCGTGGACATCGGCCAACACACCGTCGAGTGTGCTCTTAACATTCAACCCCACGATTCCTAGCCTCCACACAACCAAAGGGGGGCTCAACCTCTCCTTTAAGGATAAACGGAGTTGGTGTAGCTTGGCATCCCCAATTTGCTAGCACAGCAACAGCAGCGCAAACAATAAAAAGCACTCTACGCACTAGGCTACCTACACGTACTAGACTAAATCTATCTATGTAGGCAGCCATGTGCTAGCTGTTATAACGTTATAACAGCGGTGCTAAGCGCTTCTGGCTTGACAACTTTATACCCATAAACTTGCAACCCACGGATAATATTTCCGAAAGTAGTAGTTGAACGGATAGTTTCCATCTCAGTCATCTGGGACGCAAAGGTAAAGCCCATTTTGTGCCCAGCGAGAATATCAAACTTAGTAGCTGAGCCAGCGCCGGTCTTGTTTAGGTTATGTGATACATAAACCGTAAACCGATCAATCATACCGAGTCTGCCATTACGCAGAATAGACGTAGAGTCCCCCGCAAGAGACGCGTCCCGCAAGTCACTTTTCTTAATCATACCTGCCATTTTTGCAGGGATTACAATATAGCGGTCGGACTCTGGAGCATTAGCCTCGTCTAGCACGGTGCCCATATCAACAATCAAGTCAAGCACGTTGGTTTTAGTAACTGCTACCGGAGTTGCAGTTACGCCTAAATTAAAACTACCCGAGATAGCTCCGGCGGTAGCACCTTTATTAGTTGCAGCTACGCCGGGGAGCATGTCTACCAAAACTCTCTGGTCGATCTTAATTTTCATGCGCTCAGAAGCGTCTTTAGACCAAGTATCCATTAAGTTAATGTCTGACTGAATTTCGTCAACATCGTCTTCAATACACGCGAAATACTCACCTTTATCAATGAGCAATTGCAGTATTGGTTTTTCGGGTGTTTCTACGGCTAGCGTTGCGCCTTTTGAGTACGAATTAAGCGTAATCGTAGGGGTTTGACGGATATTTACGGTATCACCGTAGCTGCTAATCTCACCTTCGTAGTCAGTGTTTGAGATAGCTGCCAAAACAGTAGCGTCGTAAAAATTTTCAATGAGTTTACCTGACCAAATTTCAGGTACAAATGTTCCGCTTAACTGCGGATAAGGTGCGGTTACTGGAAAAGCCATTTTTTAAGTCCTAATCAAGCATTGTTTATGCGACCTTCTCGCTGTGCAGCGAAAATGTCACGTTCTATACGGTCTCGCTCTTTCTCACGCCCCTTGTATTTACCCTGCTGAACATGTTGGAAAAAAGTTTTAATGTCAGCAGAAGTATACGTAGGTAGTTCCTCCGATTGCGGCACACCTGCCGAACGGCTTCGTCCGGGTGCAACCTGCTTTTCGAGTTCATTGGCGGTAGAAGCGCCCCGATTGGTTTGTTGAGCAACTGGCTGTCCAGTTGAAGCCTTCCAAGTTTGAAAGAAACTAATAACACGCCCGGAGTCCATATTGCGCTGCGCATCATCTAAGTAAGTTTGCCGCGCAATACCAGTAAGTGGATCAATTGCTAGCAACCAAGTTTGAAAATCTTGATTGGAATTTACCTCTTGCCAGTCTGGAACCGACTGCTGCAGCTCTCCCCAGAACGCTTGCTCCGCTGTAGCTGCTTGTTTCTGCGATATCTGCTGCACTTGCGGCACTACGCTAGATTGCATCTCACGGATAACTTGCTCTAGTTGGTCAATACGAGCTTGCGAAGATGTTTGTTCTTCGCGGCTAACTTTTCGCATTACATCAATAGAGTCACCCCACTCCTCCACGTCAGCTTCTGTAATGAGCTGCTGTGGTTTAGGTGGCTCCTGCTGCGCAGGCTGCGCGCTCATAGACGTAATCAATTGCTCAAGCTGTGTAACTCGTCCTGCCAGCTCACGCTTTTCAGCGTGCAGTCTAGGGACTTCAGCATTGTACATCCCCTGTAGGGATCTCCATCTCTGCTCATAAGTTTCTTGCTCACCATCTGTGCTGCCCTGCTGCTGCTCATCAGCGGGCGACTGGGATACTTGTTGGGGCTCGCTGTCGGCGGTGTTAGTCTCTTGCGCTTGATCTTCTGTCTCTACAAGGTCGGGCGCATCGCCCTCCTGCGGAGTAACATCTGTATTAAGCTCGTCGTAGAGTTTCTGTACTGCCTCAGACTGTCTCCTAACTTGTACTGGTAAAGCCATACTGTACGCTCCTATCGGTGTGCGTGATTGGGCGGCTGTTATTTTAACTGTGCCGCGTATTCAGGGGACTTTTGAATGAGGTCTCTGACCTCACGAAGAACTTGGCACCGCCCCTGTGCTCGTGCCACGTTCGTTACTGGGATATCTGGTAACTTATTAAGTTCCCTCTGATACCACTCGTCGATATATTTTACAACAGCCGGAAACCCTTTTGCTACACTGGCAAAGTCTTGCAAAGTAGCAGGGTCGGGCTTTATCAAACCGTGCCCCCTGTATTCTGGTTCATAACAGTTTTAGCATCCCCGCCGCCCTTGGGTGACCCATCAGGCTGTGTTGGCGTAGGCGCGGGCTGTTGCTGCTGTTGCTGTGTCATTGCGCGTATCTTGCTTTGCGTAGTCACAGACTCTTGTTCTTTAGACGGGATTATGTCGTCAACCGGCATTTGTAAACCTTTCGCTACTTCGCGGAGTATAGCCGCGCGCCCGTCTTGGCCGATAATCTCTAAATCCATGGGGTTTGCGGTAGCGTTAAGGAACTCAACACGGCGTATATTGACCGTTTCCTTAACCGCAAGATTAATAGCACCTTTAGCAATAACCTCTACATCGCCCTTAATCGACTCATCTTCGTCGTATCGCATGTTGTAGAGAAACTGACGCTGTACAGTCGGGCGTATTATGTCGTTATCTATGTGCATAACCACCTGTCGTATGCTTTTACCAGCTGAACCCATAAGCATAGAAAGCCCAGACGCGGTTCTGCCCGCCCCCTGCACGTTCATATCGCCGTAAACGTACGCTGGAATGCCACTATGATCGTCCGCTAAACGAGAAAATCGGTCATAAACCGCCATTAGTTCGTTAGCCCTAGAATCAGGCTGCGTAAATCGCACCGCAGGCGCGGAAGACCCTAGCGGATCGTTCATAACCTGCCATATTTTCCATGGTGAAAGCTGAGTTATGTCCTCATTCGGCGGAATGCGCTCTAAATTAACCTCAACCTGCGGCCCAGAGGCTATAGCCATGTTATTTACAAGCGCGCGAGCAGAAGCATTACATACGCTCTGCAGGTCTTCTATAATTTCTGGTATGCCCCTGCCCCAAAATGCGCCGGGAGACTTAATAAACGAGGTTTTAGAGTAAGGTTTTTCGCCTAGTGGGTCGTAATTAAGCACAGCTTTAATAACGTAGTCACCTACTACCCAAACATTCGCGTCATACTCTTTTGCGGGGTCAGGTACTTCCTCATCAGACAGGCCCCACTCACGTAAATGAGTTCCTGTTACTTTTCCCCAGAATTCTAGCGCGTCGAAACTATCTACTGGCGTACGGTATGTATAGTATTTGCGCTCAAGCTGGTCTTTCTGCAGCTCTACGCCCTCACTAAGCCACGATCTGCCATTGCCTTCTTTTAATACTTTACGTATGGCATCGTCGTCGTACCCCGGAACCCCTATCAGCTCAGATAACTGCGTACGGGGCATACGATGCAGCTCAAACAAGTACCCGTCGTTAAGGTGAGTAACCCCCGGCTCTGGGTAAATGCTAAACGGGTCAACCCGCTCGTACTCTGGGCCAAGCTTTTCGCCAGCTTCAACAATAGTTTTACCTTCCGCGCTACGCTTGTACTCTAAAGTACGTTGCCGCCGGATAATAGGGCCTTTGGTAAACGCACAAGGGAACGTAACCAAATCAGTTAGGAACTCATTGAACGCCTCACCCCAATTCCCTTGCGAAAATTGATCTGTGATCTTTAGCTTCATCTTATCCGCGCGGTTCTGCGCTTCTTGCAGAACTCTAAAGCGGTATTCCTGAGACACAAGCTCTCTAAGCTCTTGCATCTCAGCTGCTGTAGGGGCCTGCCCAAGTTCCTGCAGCATTTGCATAACTCTATCGGCAAACTCGTCCTGTATTTCTTTCTGCTGTGTCGGGCCTATTTCTGGTATCGCAGTAGGCTGCAAATCCCACGGGGGCGTGCCTTGGTCAAGCAGTATATCGCGCAGCCAGCTCTCAGCCGCGCGGCACTTAACTTCTGTCAGCATCATATAGATCTCTGAGCCGCCTTGACGCGTTATCTGCGCTAGTTTCTCAGGCTCATAATCCCCATTGCGCTGACGTAAAGCGCGCAACATAATCGTCTCAATGGGCTTTTTAGCTATTTGCGCAGCGTCCCAACAAGTGCGTATATACGCGGTTAAGCCAAGTATTAACTCACTGCTCTGGCGCTCAGAAAGCGCTGCTTCAATGCGCTTCTGTTCTTGCTCATCAAGCTCTTTATTATTAACAACTCGCAAAAACGTTAAACCCGGCATATTCCGCCTTTATGTAAACGTGTCGGTACACACGTAAGTAATTGCAGTTATATACTGTAACTAAAAAATACGCAATAGAAAAAAACCCGCCGAAAGTCGCATTTAACCTCCGACGGGTCTTAGCTAGGCGGAGAAAGCCATGCTAGTGCTGCAGCTAGAAGAACTGGTGAGAGAGGAGCACCGTTACTAACAACACAGTACATAAATATCATGTCCATCCGCCGGAGGCAACTTTTTTTATCTCTCTGCGTCGCGCAAGCACTTCTCCCCCACCTGCTGTGCCAATGTGCAGCATCAAGTATTGCAGAGCTTCAGCGACGTGCGAGTGCTTATTTTTGTCAATAGACCCATTCTTAGGATGAAATCTATACCCACCCATCATAGCCGCCTTAAGCTGGCTGCAGCGTGGGTCAACAACAAACGCGCTATCACCGTCTACTTGCCGCATAAGATAGTCGTCAACCGCGTTAAGCCTAGCGCTGACCTTATTAGTTTTTGCTGGCAAAACGCGCATACCCTCGGCCTTAATAATGTCTACTGCACTACGCTCGTCTGTCTGCGCTCGCTGTACACCCGCCGGGTCAACAATAACTAGCACGGGCATACCAGAAAAACGCTCATGCAACAGGGGCTTAAGCACCGTCCGCACAAACCTCTGCACACCCATGTCGAAGCTAACTGCTTCATCATATATAAGCGTACGCCCACGAGGATCTTGCTGTCCTATTACAGCTGCAGGAGTCAGCCCTAAGTCCATACCTATGACAAGAGGTCTAACCCCGTTAATAATAGGATTGAGCGTCTTATGCGCCATGTGGTAGTCAGGTCGAAAATACTTGTAGACAGGCTGGCCCGCGCTCGACAGGCCATACTCCCCGTCGATGAACACCCGCACATACTCCTCTGACCTACCCTGCGTGTCGTAGTACTCATCCGGCAAGTTCTCTATGTTCTCAGCGTACGCAGAGCGCCCGGACGGTTGCTTAAACACCGACCAGCCATTGTCGTTATAGCTAACCCCATCTTTAGGGTCTAGCTTCTCCATCTGGTAATACCACCACGTATCCATCGTCGGCGGGTTAGTATCCCCCCACATACCATGCCACGTCGGGCCTCCGTCTTTGGAGGAGGGGAATCGTCCAATACGCTTAGACATAGCGTCTACAATCTCAGGCGCTATATCCCTACACTCGTTAAACCACGCAAACGACAACTCTAGTGAGTTTAAATTAGCCACATCGTCCGCGTCATCCAATGCCCTAAACATAATCTCGCACTCAACATCGCCTACCTCAAAAAAGTAAGTCTTAGTAGTACGCATATACCGCCCGCACACTCCCGGCGGGAACCAATCCAAAAACGTCTTAATCGTCGTGTCCTGCAGCTGCCGCGCAGTCTCCCGCACCACAGCCGCCCTCGTCCTGCGCTTACCTGTATTCGGGTCAGGTTTTTGCAAACTCGCCCTACGCACAACCTCAAACGAGCAGGTCACAGACTTACCAGACCCTACTGGCCCCATCAAGACGCGCATTTTAGCGTCGTCAACCATAAACTTTTCGCCCGTATACGGCGGTTTGTAGTCAATCTCTAGTGCCATCTGGCTCTCCCTTGCCTAGTAATATAACTATAACCTCACGCGGCCTCTTTCGTTTGGCGGGTATAATTTTAGTTTTGAACGAATGCCCAGCTTGGGCTAATTGTTTTTCCAGTTTTAAGCACTCTCTAGCTGTGCTAAACCTAGCAGCAGGTAGCCCATCGTACGTGCTGCTAAACTGTTCCAACATCATCGTACTCTACTGCTTCAACAACCCGCTCCTGCTCCATGGTCATAGTCTTCTCTTGCCCAGCTAGGTTTATAGTTATTTTAACGCCTCCAGCGCCCCCAGCAGAGTCATCAGACTCTTTGGTCTCTAGTCCAGCCCACTTGACCGTACTCTTTATCAAGTCTGCTTTCACCGCAGGGGACACATCAGGGCTGTGTATTAAGCCCCAGCTGGTAGTAAGCAGCTCCTCGGCCTGCGCTTTTGCCTTAAGTTTAAACGTAAGTCCTTTCTCACAGATGTCCTCGCGGTATGCGGCTACCCGCTTTAAAAAAACTGGGTCTTTATTAAATATGAGGATCTCTGCGCTCTTAATGCCATGGCGCTGCTTAACTTCGTCGATAGTTTCGCCACTGCCCTCAAGAATTAAAGCTATGTCAAAGGCTAGGCGGTCTGTCCACTTAGTGTGGAATAAAGGGAGATTGTCCATAAAACGAGTATAGGTGCGCTATGGGGCTTGAGCAATACTTTTGGCGCAAAAGGTTTACAAACTTTACACCTTGCTTTTTCGGGGTCTTGCTTTAAGCGGTTTACTATTATAGCGGGGGGGTCCGGTTTTCCATGTCCGACTACCCCCCCCGTCGCCCCTACGTGCTAGCGCGAAAGAACAAAGACTAAACAAATACGATAGATAAACTTGACAGAGATGTAACGTTATGGTTCAATAGAAACCGTTGGAGCAGCGCAGCCAACACCCACTAACGGGACAACGCGCACTGACAGGAGATAGGCAATGCCTTATAAGACAAGCAGTACTGAACGCGACACATGGTTATTCGTAGTCGCTAACGAGAAGCAAGCTGGTGGTATAGACGTATCGGACGCTCTGACCGCCAAGGCGGAGGAGATTCAAGAGATGCTGGACGAGGCATACGTGATGACCAAAGAGCTCGAGGTGGAGATACGCGCTGACCAGCGCGAGTCTGGGAAGCTAGCAGCCTCGGATACGCTTTATTTCTCGCTAGGCGGCAACGGCAAAGACTGGAAGCTGGACTGGAAGGTCTGCGCTAAGGTCAACACGCCAGACCCGACAACGGCGATCCACCCGAGCAAGCGGGCAACAGCTAAGAAGCCAGCGCCAGACCTGAACGCAGGAGTGCTCAGGATGAAGAAACGGATGAGCGCAGTCAAAGGCCGCAAAACTACATAAAAGTAGCAACCACAGGGGACGGGCCGAGAGGCCCGCTCTCCCCGCTTAACTAGAACAAAGAGAGTACATACTATGAATAGTAACCGCCGAGAAACCCAAGAACACATGCGCAAGTTCAAGCGCAAGTTTAGGCTCAGTCAACAAGAACGTAGGCGCAAGTTTAGGCTCAGTGAACAAGAACGTAGGCGCAAGTTTAGGTCCAACAGCGGAATTGACGCGTGGCAGACCTGCTGGCAACTTATATGCGCGTGCATAGTACTAACCGGCAGCCTCTACATGCTAATTCGATTATCGTCTTAGCCTAGGCGGCTCATAGACCAACTAACAGGGAGCGAAGGCTCCCTTTTTTATGCCTGCGATTTAGGTACGCACCAGTTGTCATGTTCTCTGCCTTCGCGCTTCTGCCCCCGCCTCCGCCTCCGCCTCCGCTTTTGCGGTAAAGGTGACGCCATACGTCGGGGGCCTGAAGGTCGGATGCTTAACGCGCGCACTACTTGACATTATACTACTTTACAGCCTTAAACCTGACAATCTACAACTATCTATTTAACTATCTAACTTATCTATAAAACGTGGGGGCCTTAGAATGCCGTTACTTTACACACATAATTAGTAAAGTTTGCCGTAAACCACTGAAAACCAAGGGGAAATTTCCATAATACTTAATACATTACAATACTAACTATCTAAACTATCTATAAAATATTAATAATACGCTCATGTTTACCCTTTTCATGTGGCCCTAAAATCAGGAATGTAAAGTCTTAAATAGGCAAGAAAATAGTTGATCACATTACTACAAAAAACGTAGATAGTTTAGATAGTTGGCGCTAAGCCTTTGATATATAACATGTTTCAACTATCTATTTATTAGATAGTAAAGTTAGATAGTTTATATGCGCTATACCTTAGCCAGTAAGCGACACCCAAGTCTCGACGAAAGTTGACAGCGAAACTTGACAGCCGATTCGAGGTGTGCTATCTTGGCCGCTGGTTTCGCAACGGTTCGCTACTTACAACACTATAGAGGGTAACATTATGAAAGCTATTAACTTTACTAAGGACATGGGAGTTTTACGTATCACTGTAAAGTGTGCTTATGGCCGCAATCTTGCAGTACCGGATAACGCAATAGCGTTCTTGTTCACTGAGTTACTAAACAAAGCAACATTGTCTAAACGTGATCTGGAGATAGCCAAGCGTATGGGTTTCCATGTTGAGGTTAAGCAAACCGCAGTGGAGATAGACTGACGAAACGGGGTTATCCCCGTCCTTTACAGCTGGTTACTGTAAGGCTGATGAGTCAAACCAAATGACAAGTGGAGAAAACATGTCTATGAAACTTAAATTGTTCGGTGTTAAGCGTGTCAGTACTAACAAAGTACTAGACCGTTTCTTTAGCAGCAAGGTAGCGGCTAAAGCCTACAGAGATGAGCTTGGAAAAGAATTGCATGCTGTAATTCTTGGGCCAGACCATCGCAAAAACCAAGGGAGAAAATAATGAGAGCTGAGTATCTTAGAAACACGTTGACAGCATTGTTCGATGCTAAGCGTACAGTATGTATAGAGGGCCCACCCGGTGGTGGCAAAACGTCTATAGTTAGGCAAGTGGCTAGGGAGCTTGACGTTCACTACATAGAGCGGCACTTGCCTACTAGTTTAGTGGAAGACTTCGGCATACCTAACATAAGCGGTGACACATTGGCATTTATGGTGCCTGACTGGTTCCCCGCTAAAGGGTCCAAGTACGACGACGGTAGGGGCGGCATCTTATGCTTTGATGACCGTAACCAAGCAAGCAACGATTTGCAGAAGTTACTGGCTAACATCTGTCAAGCTAAAACGTTACACGGCGTTGCTATGGCAGATGGGTGGCAGGTTATATCTACAGGCAATCGGCAGGCTGACAGGGCAGGGGCTAACCGCGTCCTAAGTCACTTGCGTAACCGAGAGACTGTACTGGAGCTTGATACCCACTTAGACGACTGGCGTAAATGGGCTTTAGAAAACAACGTTGTTACAGAGGTTGTCAGTTTTATTGGTTGGCGGCCCCAGTTGCTGCATAAGTTCGATGCCGATGCTGACTGTAACCCCACGCCGCGTAGTTGGGTTGAGGGTGTCAGTGACGTGCTAGGTATTGTTCCAAAAGATGTGGAGTATGAGTGCTTTGCCGGTGCTATCGGGGAGGGTGCGGCTAGCGAGTTTGTTGGCTTTATGCGTATTTTCCGCAAGCTTCCTAACCCAGATGCAGTTCTATTAAACCCAGAGTCTGCCGATGTACCTACTGACCCAGCAACGTTACATGCTTTAGCCGGTGCTATTGCAGAACGTATTACGGTTTCCAATATTGACCGTGCAGTTAGTTACTTAGAGCGACTAAGCGGAGAGTTTGGTGTGCTGGCTATGTCTAGGGCTATCAAGCGTGACCCTGAGTTGCAGAACACCAAGGGATTTACTGACTGGGCTATTAACAACCAAGACTTATTATTTTAGGAGAACACTATGAAACTATCAGACAAAGCGGTACTTGCTCAGCTCAGTATATCACGCTGGACGGCACGCAAGTTTGACCGTAAAGCTACGCATCAAGTGGCCCATGCTAATTCGACGAATGTTGATGTTGGCCGGTATAACAAAGCGTTACTGCCGTCCGCTGATTTGTTGGCTGACGTTAGTCGTAAGGCAGCGGATATTCGCAAACGGTTTTATGAGAACACGTTACCGTGGGGTATTAACGGCACTCAGATACTACCTGCTAAAAACTATATGGCTTTTATGCAGGACTTTAGACACGAAAAATCCGACTACGAGTATTTAGTTAGTCGGTTTGTAAGTGCCTACCCAGCGCTGCAGCAGGACGCTAGACGTTCTCTAGGTTCATTATATAACTCTGCAGACTACCCTCACCCTGTTGATATAGCCGGCAAGTTCAGCATGGATATAGCGGTTTTCCCTATACCCTCGGATGATTTTCGCTTGAGCATTGCTGATGATGAGCTTGAACGTATTCAGTTAGACGTGCATAGCCGTGTAAGCAAAGCGGCTAAGGATGCGATGGCCGATGTTTGGCAGCGGTTGTATGACAGGGTTGAGCATATGGCCAACAAGTTGAAGGATCCAGACGCTAGGTTTCATGCTAGTACTGTGGAACACGTTGTAGAGTTGTGCAAGATTCTGCCGCGACTTAACTTTGACGATGACCCCAACCTAGAGGACATGCGCCGTGAGGTAGAGCGTAATCTACTTGGGCCAACCCAGAGCGTAGAGGTTTTGCGTAATTCCCCCACAGTACGGGAAGCCACTGCAGATAGCGCCGCTGACATAATGAGTAAGATGTCAGCCTTCATGGGAGGTCAGTAGTGGATACTTTGACAAGGCTTTCTAAAGCCAAGACTAGTCTTATTCTTGGGCACCCGTTTGTAGGAACGGTGGCTATGAGTATGCCTATGGTTATCGATTCCTCCGTACCTACTGCGGCAACTAATGGTAGCGAGGTCAGGTTTAATCCTGACTTCGTTGACTCTTTAGATGATGACGAGGTTACGTTTTTAGTAGCACATGAGTGCTTCCATCCTATGCTTGAGCATAACTTTAGAAGGTTAGGCCGTGACGCTTCCACATGGAACAAAGCGGCAGACTATGTGATCAACCAGTTGCTGCATGACGAGGGCATAGGTCGGTTTATCGAGGGCGGTCTTTTAGATCGCTCAGTATACGACGCTGGCGGCGGTTCTGCCGACGGCGTTTACGCCGTTATTGATAAACAGGACGACGATAGTTCGGATAGCATAGGCGGAACTGGCCCAGACCTAGAAGATGCTGGTGGAACTGCAGCGGAGGTGGCGCAAGCCGCCGCTGAGAACAGAGTCATGGTTGCTCAAGCCGCCCAAGCCGCGAGGATGCAGGGCAAGCTATCAGCTGGGTTATCTAAACTTGTTGAGGAAATACTGCAGCCTAAAGTTAATTGGGCTGATGTGTTGCACCAGTTTGTTGAGAAGCAGCGGACAGACGAGCGCACGTTTGCTAGACCTAACCGGCGGTTTCTGGCGCAAGGTTTGTACTTGCCCAGTGTTAGCGGTGAGACCTTAGAGGAACTTGTTTTCTTTATAGACTGCAGTGGTTCGGTAACTCAGTCCGAGTTAGATCAGTACGCTGCGGAAGTAAGTGCAGTACATGAGCAGTCTAAACCTAAGTTGTTGCATGTAATCTATTTTGATACAGACATATGTCACCACGACACGTTTGAGGCCGACGATCAGATAGAGATAAATATGCACGGCGGCGGCGGTACACGGTTTAGCCAGTTATGGGAATACGTTTCTGATAATAGTATAGACCCAGCTGCCGCAATCGTGCTTACCGATTTATGCTGTTCACAGGACTATTTCGGTGAAGCCCCAGAGTACCCAGTTCTTTGGGTGTCCACAGATAGATCTTCCGCCCCATTTGGGCGAGTAATTTTAGTTAAATAACGGAGAAACATAATGGCTACAGTAAGAATAAGTTCGTCTATTGAAAAGGCGATAAATGAGCAAATTAGTCGGATGAGAGAAACGGATTTAGAGGCTATTAACGTTACACGACCTGTCCGTTCGTGGGCGAAAGCTATTTATGAGCTTATGTACGACGAACCCACTAGGGCGCTTTTAGAGCGGCTACCCAAAGAATTCCCACCCAGCACGGCAACAAGGAACAAGTTGCCTATAGTTGTATTGCCTAGCGATGCGCTTCGAGGCGCAGTTAGTGGTTCTGGCCTTCAAGGCGAAGTTCGTGGTTCTGGCTACCAGTCCATAAGGGTGGAGGGCGTGCCGTTTGGCGCGTACCCCATCATCGAGTGCGGTGATGAGCTCTGTTTCCCAACAAATAATAAGCGGCCACACTTTAATGGGTACAGAATAACCTTAGAGGTGTGCGCGGAAACTGAGCAGATAACCTCCGAGATAGTTTTGTTTGAGGATAAATTGCAAGCAAAGGCCCGTATGTACATCGACTTTCGCGCATCTGTTTCTCAAATACTAAACAAGCACACTACTTTAGGCGCGGCGATTAAGTATTGGCCTCCGCTAAAAGATCTTGTGCCTAGGATGTATTTAGATGAGTTAAATTCAAAGCCTAAGTCTAAGCCTAGCCCTAAGCCTAAGCCTAGCCCCGAGGTTGACGGACTCGCCGGTGTGCTAGATGAAATGACTGTAGCAATTACTAGTCATAAGCTAAGGGGCTTCCCCGAAATAGTATAAGTAATACAAACAGGCCAGAAGGATCCTTCTGGCCTAAACCTAAACTATAAAGGCACGTACCGCGTATGAAAACGTTGTGTAAATGTGACCTATGCACTTGGCTTTATAAACTAGAAGTGCTGGGTAAGCTTGGGTGTTTAGACCCACATATTGAAAACTGGAAAACTAGCGCACCGGATTTTGAGCTTTGGGATTCTGTTGATCTTACGAAAGACGAAGTTGACCCCAACTATCAGTTTTTAAGCCTACTTTACAATGATGTAAAGGCGGGATATCCTTCTGACCGCTTTATGAAAGTGCTTGTAGAGTACTCAAAACATGTTGAGTGGAACTTTAAATTTACGCCCATGGCGCATACGCACATGACGCAATTGAATCTATCGTGCATAACGCAACGGGGGCTTATAGCCCACTGCTTACACGCTGTTACTGTGATGATCGATAAAAAATTCGGTGCCGACCCTATGTATTGCGAAAAAATGCGTGGTAGGTTACCCGAGTACAGGCAGTATATTGAGGACAGGTTTAATAAGTGGCGTTGAACTTAGCTTTGTTAAAAGCGTAGCGAATTTAGGGGTTTGAGGTTTGAACAGAATTAGCACACATGCGTAACAAAATAACATTGGCCCAGCGGGATAAGCATAAATTTTTACTAAGACAAGTTGACAGCAGTATGGACGCGGTTTTGCGCTCAGCTGGGCAGCCCGATGCGAAGGCAGATTTAGACAGGGCACAGGACGAGTTGCGGGGGTTTGTGTTGTTGTTGCGTAGTCAAGGTATAGACATATGAGCCATGGCGTATATGAAGGCGTTAGCGCTGAAGACTTACTGGCGGAGCTTTATCCCACGGATAACTTAGAAGCAGAGTTTGACGATGAAGACGCGGCCTTTTTAGAATTTGTTGAGAAAAGAGATAGTAGCAGCGCCGCGATTAGCAACCAGCTAGTGCGCGACTTGTTTTCAGGGCGGTAAAAGAGGATTGAGAGATGATAGATGTAATGAATAGCCAGATAGGCGGAACGCACTACACAGACATGGACATACAACCATGGGAGGCGATGGAAGCATGGCTTACACCGGATGAGTATCGGGGGTACCACAAAGCAACAGCCATAGGATACCTTGCGCGCGAGCGGTACAAAGGTGGGTCTGACGATATACGCAAAGCCCACCACCATTTGACTAAGCTAATTGAATTCTTGGATATGTTTGAGGTAAGTGAGGACGGCGTAGATGCTGTTTAGCGCAGTAGTTTTGCGCACTGGAGGCGCGTACCAGTGGAAATAGTAACTATTGATTTTGAAACGTACTACGACAAGCAGTTTAGCTTAAGCCGTATGACCACTGAGTCATATGTACGTGATTCTAGGTTTGAGGTGATAGGTGTCGGCGTTAAAATAGGCGACAACGAAACAGATTTTTATAGCGGCAGTGACGTAAACGAGTTTCTTAATTCTATACGTTACGATGACAAAGCTATTCTGTGCCACAACACAGCGTTCGACGGCGCAATTCTTTCTTGGCACTACGGCGTGAAGCCTAAGCTATGGCTAGATACTCTCTCGATGGCGCGGCCTTACCACCAGATGACAGTAGGCGGTTCCCTTAAAGCGCTAGCTGGCTACTACGGTTTAGGCGCTAAGGGCACAGAAGTAGAGAATAATATAGGCAAGCGGCGTAAAGACTTTACCGAAGCTGAAATGAATGCGTACGCAGACTACTGCATACAAGACGTTGAGCTTACATATAACTTGTTTAAGAAACTAGTAAAGGGGTTCCCCACGTCTGAGCTTATGGTTATAGATCAGACTTTGCGTATGTATACAGAGCCATCAATTAAGCTGGACTATGACGTACTAGAGTCTCACCTTCTTAATGAAAAGATACGCAAAGAAAAGCTGCTAACCCAGTTAGGCGGTGGCGAAGAAGCTAAAAAGATAATCATGTCTAACCCTAAATTCGCTACGCTTTTAACAAAGCTAGGTGCAACGCCACCTATGAAGATAAGCGCTAAGACAGGTAAGGCTGCGTATGCGTTTGCAAAAACAGATGCGGGTTTGAAGAAGCTACTTAGCCACCCTAAGCGCGCTGTTCGCATGGTTACAGAAACTCGTTTAGGTATTAAGTCAACGATTGAGCAGACGCGCACGGAGGCGTTTATGGGCATATCGAAACGGGGGCTTCTACCTATCATGCTTAATTACTACGGTGCTCACACAGGTAGGTTTTCAGGGGGAGACAAAGTTAACTTACAGAACCTGCCCCGAGGAGGGCAGTTACGCAGGGCTATTACCGCACCAGAGGGCAAGGTTCTCGTAGCGTGCGACTCTAGCCAGATTGAAGCGCGAGTCGTTGCGTATTTGGCAGGGCAGACTGATTTAGTAAACGCGTTTCGTAAAGGGGACGATGTTTACTCGTTGTTTGCTACAGATGTCTACAGTAGGCAGATATCCAAGGCTGACAAGGTTGAGCGTCATGTTGGTAAAACAGCTATCTTAGGACTGGGCTATGGTATGGGTGCCGCGAAGTTCTTAGACACTATGGTGTCAGGATTTATACCTGTTGACATGGATGACAACGAGGCTGCGCGTATTGTCTCTCTATACCGTAATAAGAACAGCAACATAGTTAATCTGTGGCGTACATGTGGAACTGCACTAGCCGGTCTGCAAGCTAAAAACCAAGGAGACATATGCAGTTTGATAAGTTACGACAATGGACGCATACGCTTGCCCAATGGACTGCACATGCAGTATCCACTGCTTCGCCACAAAGGTAATAACTATGAGTACGTCAACAATGCTAGGTCGTTTCGTAGTTTAGCTGCAGCAAAGTTGCAGAACGCAGCCGTTGAAGTGCCGTGGACTAAAATATATGGAGGGAAGGTAGTAGAGAATATTACACAAGCTGTAGCGAGGATAGTTGTTTCAGAGCAAATGGTTGCTATAGGCAAACGGTATAATGTAGCGTTTCAAGTCCATGATGAGGTTGTATGTGTAGTAGACGAAGACGAAGCAGAAACTTGCCGCGACTATCTTGTTGGCGTAATGTCTACACCCCCCGTGTGGGCACACGACTTACCCGTCGCCTGCGAGGCTGACATAGGCGCGAATTATGGAGAAGCTAAATAGATGATTGAACTAACTCATTCCTACTCTGCTATTAAGATGTACGAGAATTGCCCAAAGCGGTACCACCATCAGCGCGTACTTAAAGAAGTTACGGACAAGGGAAACGAGATAACACAATGGGGAGAACGTGTTCACAAGATGCTAGAAGATCGACTGGCGGAGAATACGGAGTTACCACAAGAAGTGGTTCGCTATGAGCCCCTGTGTAAATCTATGATTCGTATGGCAGAAGGCGGAGAGTTGCTGCCAGAGGAGGAGATGACGCTCAATGCCTCGTTAAAGCCTACAGGGTGGTGGGACGCAGACGCTTGGCTACGAAGTAAGATAGACGTATTAATTATTAAAGACGGTGTAGGCGCTATGTTCGACTGGAAAACAGGTAAGCGCAGACCTGACCCCAGTCAATTAGAGTTGTTTGCCCTTCAAGTGTTCACCCATAGGCAAGATGTTAAGAAAATAAACACATCTTTTGTGTGGCTTAAAGACTTAACTATGGACTCAAAATCTTACACGCGCGCGGACATACCAGAGTTGTGGGAGAAGCTACTCGGTAAGATAGCGCGCATAGAGCAGTCCGCTAAAACAGATAACTGGCCTGCTAGGCCAAGTGGCTTGTGTAATTTCTGTCCGTGTAAGAGCTTTTGCGAGTATGTATAGTTTAAGTTGACAAACTTAACAGTAGGTGTAGTATATAAATGGCCCAAACTCCTGAAGGTAAAATAAAAAAAGCGTTAGATAAGATGCTGCAAGCTGAAGGAGTTTGGGCGTACAGTCCGCAGGCTGGCCCGTTTGGAAGCGCAGGAATACCAGATCGTGTTGCTATAGTTAACGGACGGTTTGTCGGTGTCGAGTGTAAGGCCAATAAGAGCAGAAAACCTACCGCACTGCAGACTGCGATAATGGCCCGCATTGAGAACGCGGGAGGAAAGTGCTTCGTTGTTTACGACCAAGCCACAATAGAAGAAGTTAGAGAGTTCATTGATGCTAGTAATAGAGAAAGCAAAGGCGTTACTACTTAATCTAAGTAACCCAGAACGTGTATTGAGCACGGTACCTACCTCTAAGCCGTACAAGTTTAAAGGTAAAGACCTAGTAGTAATTCCACATAGGGTCAAAGAATCCACCAGCCTAAGAGCATTAGGCATAAAAGCCCCGTCCCCCATCCTGCACTACTACGACTGGCCGGGTAGATTTACTCCGTACGACCACCAGCGTATGACTGCTGCTTTTTTGACCATGCACAGTAGGTGCTTAGTGTTGAACGAGATAGGCACAGGCAAAACTCAAAGCGCGTTGTGGGCCGCAGACTACTTGATGAATGCTGGCGTAGTTAAGAAGGTACTAATACTTTCGCCGTTGTCTACTCTTGAGCGAGTGTGGGGAGACGGGATATTTACGGGTTTGATACATCGTAAACACGTTGTGCTACATGGCGCAGCGGCAAGACGCAAGAAGCTGCTAAAAGCAGATGTTGACTTCTACGTTATCAACCACGATGGGTTCTCGATAATATCTGAAGATGCTCACAACATGTTTGACCTTATAATTGTTGACGAGGCAACCGTCTTACGCAACCCAAGCACAGTGCGGTTTAAAATGTTTCGTAAGTTTATCGCGCGTAACGAGAACGCGCGGGTTTGGCTAATGACCGGCACACCCACACCCAATGAACCTACAGATGCGTGGGCATTGGGGCATCTTATAAAGAACGAAGACTTACCTCGGACGTACACAGCGTTTAAAGAGCAGGTAATGATGAAGGTAGGGCAGTGGAAATTTATCGCCCGCCCAGAGAGCGTGGACATTGTAAGTAAAGTACTGCAGCCGTCGGTTAGGTATACGCGCGACGAGTGTTTTGATTTGCCTGACACAGTAGTGCAAACACGCAGAGTAATGATGACTGCTGAGCAACGTTTTCACTACGAGACTATGGTCAAGCACTTTATAACGTCTTCCACGGCGCATGATGGCGCTGAAATTACTGCGGTAAACGCGGCTATTAGATTACAGAAACTTGTTCAGATAGCCTGCGGCGTTGCTTACAGCGACGACGGGCAGAACATTGAACTGGACTGCAATGACCGCGTAGCAGCGGTTAAAGAAGTTATACAAGAGGCTGGAGGTAAAGTCATATTGTTCGTGCCGCTTACAGGTACGCTGCACATGTTAGAAAGTAAGTTAAATAAACTGTTTTCTACCGCTGTTGTTAACGGGCAAGTCTCCGCAAACAAACGCAATGACATATTCCATAATTTCCAAAACAGCCAAGACCCTCGCGTGCTTATAGCGCATCCAGCAACAATGGCGCACGGGTTAACTTTGACCGAGGCCAGTACAGTAATTTGGTACGGGCCAACCACTAGCAACGAGCAGTATGTGCAGGCCAACGGGCGTATAGAGCGTATCGGCAAGCGGCATGTGAGCAATGTAGTACACATAGCGGCCACCGATTTAGAGGAAAAGATGTACCAGAGGCTGGCTAGTAAGCAGGCTTTGCAAGATTTACTACTAGAAGTTATTGAAAGAGGGACGGAGTAATGCCAACAGTTGAAAGTGTTATATCGGGGTATTTAAAACTACGCCGGAAAAAGGAGTCCATCGAAGCGGAAGCAAAAGAACGTGCTGCGGAAGTAAAAGAGAAGATGGTGTATTTAGAGAAGTGGTTAAAGGATAAAGCTGACCAAGATGGCGTTAGCTCATTCAAGACCGGAAGTGGAACTGCGTTTCTAACCACGACTGACTTTGCGACTGTCGCGGACTGGGATGCTGTACTAGGATTTGTAAAGGAGAACGAGGCTTTTGAGATGTTAGAGAAACGTGTCAGCAAGAACGCTGTGCGTGAGCATATAGAGGCGCACTCGGCTGTGCCACCCGGTGTTAATTACGGCACCAAGTTAAATATAAATATTAGAAAACCTACCTTAAAAGGAGAGTAGTAGACCCATGAGTAATTTAATTCCAGAGACCGTAAAAGTTCCCGCTCATTTGATGAATGCGATTGGGAAGCCATCAGCATTAGCGACAGCGTTAGGCGGCGGGTTAGGCGGGCAAGATAAGAAATCTCCCCCGCGCATATCTATTAAAGGTTCGCGGTTCCGTATCCTAGAAGACGGTTCAGAAGTTGTTTTGGACAATACTAAGCTAGAAATAATTATAGTCGGAGCTAATCCCCGCTGTAGTAAAACGTATTACGCGCAGCAGTGGGACAAAGATGCTGAACCGGCAGGGCCGGATTGTTTTTCCCTTGACGGGGTTAGACCTTCTGCAGATGTCACAAATCCTCAGAACGATTTATGCGCGTCATGCCCGCAGAATGCTTGGGGATCTAAGACTACTCCAGCTGGGGCACCTATAAAAGCGTGCTCGGACCAGAAGCGCTTAGCAGTTTTACCAGCTGAAGACCCTAGAGGTTCTATGTACTTGTTACAGGTAACGCCTTCAGCGCTTAAGGGGCTCAACACCTACACTAAGGAGCTATGGCAACGTGGGTTTCCGCCGGAGATTGTAAAGACCGTTGTGTCTTTTGATACTGACGCGTCGTTCCCGCGTTTGAAGTTTACATTTGGCGGGTTTATAGACAACGAAACTCAAAGCGCTGTAGAGGGATTGTTTGGCTCAGACAAGGTTAAAGAAATCACGGGTGAAGTTGACTCCGAAACGGTAGGTAAACAGGAAAACGTTGAGGAAAAGCCTAAGCCGCTTTTGATAAAAGAAACACCTGCGCCTGTTGCTGAACCTGAACCTGCACCTGTAGAGGAGGTCGCGCCAGCGTCGGCACGAGGGTTTGGAGGTGCCAAAGCCAAAGCTAAAGCACCTGCTCAAGAGCCAGTTGCGGCACCTGTCGCGGACGCAGACCCCGCAATGGATAAGATGACTAGCGATATAGAAAATATGTTGGAGGGACTAGACGATGAGTAGCATACCGCTGGACTTTGATAAAGTGGAGTCACTTCGCGGGCACATGTTCCTGAGTATGGATTACATGGCTAAGCTATTGGGTGTGTCTCGTCAGACATACCACGGCTGGGTAAATGGTAAGCCTATACGAGCAAAAAACGAGCAAAAAGCTAAAGTTGTGCTTAAGCAGCTGGTATTGTTAGTTAAGCAAGGGGATTGGCCCCCAGCTAAAGCAGTTACTATACCGCATGATGTTCGGTTTGAGGCGCTGCTAGAACTATTAGCAGACTAAGCTGGGGGCTTCGGCCCCCGCATTACAAGGCAAATATGTATGACCACGTTGGAATTTCTACAACGGGTTCTGCCAGCGGAGGGCGTTTACTGCGCCCTTTATATAGAGAATGGTACTGCACGACAATCATTCCACGATTCCGTTGGCGAACTCCGAGAGAGGGTTGAAGAACTAAGACTTGCTAGTAAGAACGTTTACTACGCTATAGCAGCGTTCAAGGACAACAAGCGCGCAAAATCAAACGTCAGACGGCTTAAGACATTCGCGTTAGATTTAGACTGTAAGGAGGACAAAGGATACCCAAACAAGAAGGCTGCAGTGCTTGCGCTGCAGAAGTTTGTTAGCGAGCTAAAGCTACCTATGCCCATGATTGTTTCGTCAGGCAACGGGCTGCATGTGTACTGGGTACTGGAGCGTGAGTTAGAGGTAGATGAGTGGACACCTATAGCTACTGCATTAAAGCAAGCGGCTATACAACGTGGCTTTGAACAAGACTGGGCGGTACCGTCTGATAGCGCGCGGGTGTTGCGACCTGTAGGAACGATAAACCCCATAGGCGGGAAACTTGTCGAGGTTCTACTGGACAGCCCTCCCGTAGACCCAGATTTATTCTTTAATCTTTTAGTGGAGTACCAGACTCCTGTTGCGCTACCCGGAAAAAAACTAACAGCTCCGTCCGGGTTGCTTGCCGCTATGTCTGTTGACTACGAGTACCCTCCCGCCACTGCTTCTGTAGTGACCGCCAAATGTCAGCAGATCGGTTGGGGCGTAGACAACCAAGACAAAGTAGAAGAACCATTTTGGTACGCCATGATGGGTGTGGCTGCGTACTGCTCTAACCCTGAAGACACAGCAAAAAACTGGAGTAAGAACCACCCAGACTACAGCGAGCAGGCCACGCTTATAAAACTAAAGCAGTGGGAGGACGCGGCTACTGGCCCTGCAACGTGTTCTAAGTTTGAGTCACTGAGACCTAAAGGCTGTAGCGGATGTAAAGTCGGCGGGAACATAGGTACGCCAGCTCGATTGGGTGCCAACCACAGGGAAGTTGATACATCTCAGGACGCACCTAGCGGGGCTATAACTGAGATAGATATACCTAAACCGTTTAAGCGTACGCAGTACGGCATTAAGCGAGTTGTAGACGAGACAGATATAGACGTATGTAGCTTTGACTTGTATCCGGTGAGCTACGGACGTGATGAGATAATGGGCTACGAGACCTGTAGGTTTAAGTGGCATCGCCCACATGAGGGTTGGCAGGACTTAGTGTTGCGACAGGCTCATTTGGCAGACGGCACTTACAGAGACTTTATTACGGCCATTGCTGACCAAGGTGTTGTTCTTGAGAACAAGAAACAGACAGAGTATTTTCAGATGATGCTTCGATCTTATATGAACGAGCTGCGCAAAGTTCGGGCGATGACAAACCTTTACGCCACTATGGGCTGGAAGGACGAGTACAAAATATTCGTACTCGGTGACACGTTGTACAAAAGAACTACTGACGGGTCAGTTTCTGAGGAATCTATTCGTTTAGCTGGTGCCGGTCAACGCCCTGCGAACGATATGTTTGGCGAGCGGGGCCAAGCTAGTACGTGGACTAACATGACGAATGTACTACCGAAAGCGGATCTTAACGCACACATGTTTGCCATAGGCGTTAGCTTAGCATCACCACTGCTTGCGTTTACCGGGCTAAACGGGATGACAGTATCTTTATTTGGCGATACAGGGGGAGGTAAGTCATTGGCGCAGCTTATGGCGCAATCCGTATTTGGAGACCCCACTAAGCTACACTTTCAAGCTAAGTATACTCAGAACACGTTGTTCAGTAGGTTTGGCCTGTACTCTAACTTACCTGTAACGATTGACGAAACTACGCTAATGCCGGACAGGGAAGTCGGTGACTTTTTGTATTGGGTAAGCCAAGGTAGGGACAAAGCTAGACTTAACAGGAACGCAGAAGAACGCGAATCTAAAACATGGTCTACGTTCTGTATGGTATCCACTAACAAATCTATGAGCGGCAAGTTAATAGCGTCAGGATTAGACACAGACGCGCAGATGGCTAGACTGCTGGAGCTGCAGGTCCCCTGTACGTCTTTGTTCTCAGAGAGCAGCGCAGTAGGCCGAAAGCTGTACAAGTTAGTGACCGATAACTACGGGCACATAGGACGTGCGTTCGTTAAAAAACTTGTTGGGATAGGCGAGGCGGGTATCCACGCTCTGATCGCGGAAGCCACGCACAAGTTTAACTCTCGGTATGGTGTTAAGTTTACAGGACAGGAGCGCTACTGGGAGCAAGTACTTATACTCACAGATTTAGCGCTTAGACTGGCGCACAGCTGGGGGCTAATAAAGTACACGCCAGAGCAGTGCATTAAATGGGCTACTGCGCAACTACCTATGCTGCGAAAGAGCGTCGCGGATAACCAGATAGACGCTTTCGATTTAATTGCTGAATACATAAACGAGCAGGCGGCTGAAACAGTGCGGGTTATGCACACCATGGGTGACAGCAAGCCTATAATGGACTTTGCTCGGGTGCCACGGGGTAGCATCCACGTTAGGATAGATGTGTACAGAAAGAACGTCGCCCAGATGTTCGACAGCGGCACAGTCATGTTGTCTAGTACGCATTTTCGCAAGTGGCTGTCATCTAAAGGGGGAGATTGGCACAGCCTTGTAAGTAGCCTAAACACGGAGAACGCAAACGCAACGCCTAAGTCGAAGAAGTTCTCACTGGGCAAGCATACCCCTATTCAGTTGCCGCAATCATACGTGTTAGGTATAAACTTGTCGCACCCAAGGATGCAGGCCCTCCTCGACCAAGCGGACGAGGAGCTTAGTGACTTAACATTAGGCAGCTTACAATCCATGGACACGGGCGCTAAGCTAAACTAGTAGCCTAGTAACTCAGCGCCTGACGCCATTTGCTGCCGCGCGCTTATAGGTACAGCCTTGAGCGCGCGCTCTCTAGCTGGACGGCGGGCTTCTCTAAGTCTACGGTACGCATTTTTAGCAAAGTTGCTTATCTTTAAGCCTGAGTCTTTATTTCTGGCGTTCCACTCGCGCACTTCCCGCAATACTTCGTTAGCTGCGTCTTTGTCCCCCCGCAAACGTGCTTGTACAAACGCGTTATAGTAACTAGCAGCTATATGTTTTTGCGTGTTTGAAACACGTTGAGCGACTCTGATTATATCGTACGAGTCTGCAGCAGAAGACGGATAGAAGCCCATCGTTCGCGCAAACACATCCCACGCAGACATATCTTCCGATACTTTGTAGCCGCGTTTATCTACAATAGCGCCGCTTTGTGTGTAAGCGTACGCATCAGCCCATGCTCTTACCATGGTTGCGGGCGCTTCGCGGGCTATACTCTCAAGTGAAACTTTTGTGTCTATAACACCAGCGGTGCTAAGCACCCATTGCCCAAGCCCAAACGTGGTGTTAAGCGCACCTTCAGCAGCGCCAAATACTGGGCCAGCTATAGACTTTAAGTCACGCCCTACGTTAGTACCCGGTAAGAAAATAGAAGTTCCGGGTATAAGGTCGCCTAGAGACGTACGTCCACCTACATCACCGGCAAACATCGCGTTAGCAAAACCGTTTAGCAGATACGGTGATAATCCCGGCACGGCTTCATCGAGAGCTTTAGCTGCTTCCAGTCTCCAACTGCCGATACTAAAGCCCAAGCGCGCTGCAATAGTGTCAGCTAAGTCTTCAAGATCTTCAGCTCCCGGCAAACCAGATAACCCAGATAACGCAACGATACCTGAAAGCATCATTAGTTTCCCGCGCTTGTCCATGTTGCTAAGTAGTTGTACAGACATGGTAGGGAAAATCTTATACATGTATAAGAACTGTTGCGGGCCCCCGCGCCATATTGCGGGGCGGTTCATTACGGAGTACTCACCGAGAGTGTCTTCGGCTGTACGTACTGCAAACGTACTGGCTTCTTTCTTTGCAACTGCGTCGGCTTGGGTTTGCGAGTCACCGGCTGCTATGGCAGACAACCTACTACGGTCATACTGTAGCCTATACGCAGCAAGAAGCGCTGTACGGCGAGCTGCAGATTCTGTTCTGTTGAACCCCACCATCCACCCATCCATGGATTTTTGTAGCCACGCTTGAGTGACACGCCCACGGGCCGTTGCAATTAGAGAATTAGTTAAAGCTGGCTGCGCAACACCGGAGTCAATCTGTTCTGCTAGGAACTCGGCTTCGTCTTTTGTTAGCCCTGCTTTTTTAAGCTCGGAAGCACTCTCCGCCATGCGCTTATAATACGACGCTCTATTTTTAGTTCCATCAAGGGCACCCTTTGTGCCAACCTGAGATGCCGCTTTACTCATAGCCGCAATAGTCGCGCCTAGAGAAAACCCGCCCCCGAAACTGGTGTAGTCATTGTACGTAGCTAAATACGGAATTGTGTTAGTAACTAAAGATATTAAGTTAAGCGCTGCAGTAGCAGGCGAACCACCTAACTGCATAAGGCTTGTAACTGAACGTATGCGCGACCCTATATCACCAGAGCCTAAATCAGATTCGTCTAGGTTTGTCTGGCTCTCCATAAACGCTAACGCTCTGGCGGACTCCCCGTAGTACGTCATAGCCATACTCACGCCGTCTTTACTAGTGCGGGAAGTACTTGCCTGCTGGTATTTATATTCGTCTAACGCTCTACGCGCTTGCGCTTTATCTATATCGGACGCTTTAGGATTGGCGGTTACTGTGTCGAAACGTTCTTGTAGCTCCGCTAAGTATTTGTCATCGTTTGCGTACCAAAGTTTTCTTGATTTTTCTAACCGTAGATCCATTAACTGATCTAAGTCAGGCCGTGCCAATGTTTTTGCAATGGTAGAAGCCCGAGACTCAAGATGTTGCGATATTGCTTTACCCGCATCTGGGTCTGCACCGGGAGTGAACGCTCGCTCTAATCTGTTACGGGCACGGTTATTTTGGCGAGTCATAGCAGTTATGACTTCTTCCATTTTTTCTGGCTTTAGGTTAATGCTGAACCTGCGCAGTCCTGTAATAAACTCATTAAGGTTAAGCTGCGGAGGGGTTCCTATACCGTCGAGTGCTTTCTCTGCTACTGCGTCAAGCACGACATCTTTTAGAACGTATTCTCCAGTAGTAGCGTCTAATACAATTGTCTCCACGATAGTTTTACTGGACACCTTACCTGTGCTTTTGTCGAGAAACTCTACGATGTTGTCGCCAGAACCGAATACTTCGTTTACGCGGTCTCTTAATACTCCGGCTTCGCCTATGCTCTCCACTTGATGATACGAGAGTTTGTCTTGAACCGAATCTTTTAGCTTAAGTATTTCGCCAGTATTAGGGTCTCGCGCTTGCACTCTAACTTGGAAGCGTCCTTCGCGCAGTACAGGTATATACCCAGTGCTAATACTGCGCTCTGCGAAAAATCCGCTGTCGTCTCTTGAGAACTCGTTTATAGCAATTTCTTTTATCTTGTTCTGGACTACATATCTATCTGGGTCATTCTTGCGTTTCCCATTCGCGTACTTAAACCTAGACTTGAAGTCAGTAATACCGTTAGCCACAGCAGTCTGCTGGCTTGCGTCAAAAAATTCTTTAACAACTGCGTCTCTATCACTGTCTTTACCAATTAAGGCTTTGTTAACGGCAATAAGAAAATCATCAGCCCTAGAAACTGAAGCGGGGCTAAACACTATTTGCCCGTCTTCAGCCACCGTACGTCCACTGTTGTACAACGTGTTGTACTTCTCGTTCATTTTAAGAATAAACACTCTGTCTGCAGGAGTAATCCCACCGTCCATTGCAGAAGATATACTTTCCAACTCGCCGTCTATAGTCTTTAGATGCGCTGTGTAATTTGCTTTAACTTGTAGAACATCTATGTCGTCCATTACGTCTCGTATATTTTGATACTGCCTCCACTCCACGCTATCTTCTTTTAGGTCGGGGTTTCCGGGGAACGTAACTTTTTTAGGTTCGGATAAATAGTACGGCGAAGCAATTTCCGCATCGTATTTTGCTTCAATAGCGTTTTTGTCAGCGGGAGTTGCCGCCGCGTTCATCTCTCTAACTTTTTCAGCGCGTAACTCGTTGCGCCGCGTTTCAGTCATGTTTTCTTCTTCTACTACTGTATACGTAAACCCGTTCTGAAAATCTTTAAGCGTGCGCCGCCCTTTCTTTTTAAGTTCTTCTAAGCGCGCGGTGTTAACTTCCACTTCACCTTGGTCGTTTACAAACACTAGATCAGGCTTTCTAGTACTTGATACAGGGTCCGCAGTAGCTACTGCGTAACGCTGCGCAGCGTAAAGCATTCTGTCTATAGTGGCTTTCTCTGTTTTAGATACGCCCGCACCATAGCTCTTACCCGGAAGCAGAGTTACCTGTCTGTCCAAGTACCCTTTAAGTCTTTCGTTGGCAGAGTTCTTCAGACTCATAGACCATCTATTAGCGCCTAATATAATTTCGTAAAACTTTCTTGCACCGGGATTTTGCAAAGACCTAAAGTTAGTTAGGCTTAGCGCTTCAGCTTTTATGCGGTCCATGTTTTCTTCGATTGATCGCATCCTAGAGCGCAACCCCTCATTAGATAACAGCTTTGTAACTCCATCTCTAGCGCCTGCAAGAAGCCCCATACTGGATATAGTATTGTTGTCCATGAAACGCCCGGTCTTTGCGTCGTTAACCCCAGTGGTGGAGTTCATAAGCGCAATCCCTATAGACGTGTTATCAAACGCAGCGCTTTTACTACCGTTTATAACGTAGTTTCTAGCGTGGCCTACTAAGTACCTAGCTGCGTCGTCACCAAATTTAACACCTACTTTGTTTAACGCGTTCTTAAGTTTGTCCCATACACGAGCAATAAGGCTTGTATCAAGCGCCGCAGCGTAGTCTGCAAGATACTCCTCAACTGCTTCCGCTTTACTCATACCGCTGCGCGCTGACATGGCGGCGGCTACTCTGGAGCGAACAATCTCACTGGCATCGTACACAGCGTTCATCAAACTACTAAAGTCTTTGCCCGACATAACACCACGCATACCGAAGTGCCCCAGAGTCTCATGTGCGAGGACTACTTTTAGGTGCTGATTGTCAACTATGTTATCTGTGAACACTACAACGTTACCGTCACCAAAGGAGTACCCCGACGCAGTGCTTAGGATCTTACCGTCTGCGCGGGCGGCAGCTGCCGCTTTGTAAAATTCGGGGGCCGTAAGTTTCATGTCTTCAACGCTTCTGAACACGCGAAGTTTTGGTTTTATTTTTAAGCGGTTAATAAAAGCTTTGGCTTTTACAGTAGCGGTGCCATAGTTAATAGGGTTAGATACTTTACTAAGCAAAGACAAACTGAATTTACCATCTGTTATAGGAGAGGCATCTTCGGCTAGTTTTTGCAAACTTTTTAACTTCTCACGGGCTCTATCTATAGCTTTCTCGCGCTTATCTATTTGCTCGGGAGTAAGTTTATCGTAGTCTTCTAGTAGTCTAATTTCAGCATTGGCTATGTCGTTTGTTAGGTCGGCTATTTCTTTAGTGGTAGCAGAATCTAAAACAATATTAGGCTCAGGTGCAGGCTCAGGTGCAGGCTCAGGTGCAGGCTCAGGTGCAGGCTCAGGTGCAGGCTCAGGTGCAGGCTCAGGCTCAGGCTCAGGTGCAGGCTCAGGCTCAGGCTCAGGTGCAGGCTCAGGCTCAGGCTCAGGCTCAGGTGCAGGCTCAGGTGCAGAATCTGGAGTAAATAAACTAGGAGTAGATTCTGGGTCTAGCAGTCCTTCAGATACTCTAAGTACTTCAGACAAAGCAGTATCTGCTGACGCGGGCAAACCCAAAAACTTACGGATGGACTTAACAAATTTAGTCCACGCCGTACCACCATTTTTATACGCAATGCTGTCTAGGTGCTTTTGCATTTCTTCGTTTGATAAACCCCATGCAAGTAGTTCATCAGAGTTTAAAAACGCATTGCTCCCTGCAAGTTCTTTTTCGGTTTCTGACAAATAGTTACTAGGATCTGCTTTCAGCCTTGCTCTGCGTTCTTTAGCTAAGTAGCTATAAAGCGCCTCCAAATCCGCTTTTAGCTGCACGGTTTTAGGGGATAAGCGTTTACTTTTTGACTTTACGGCTGCCCTCGTTGCTGCATGAATTGCTTCGTGTAACAAAACCTCAAAAGAAAGCCCATTAGTATAATCTCCAACGGGTTTTATATTGTTTAGATATATCGCTTGCTTCGTAATAATGTTTGGGTCTTGGCCAAGCTTAAAATTCGTAAGACCTGCAGCACCCCTTCTAGTAAAACTACGAACTACGGCAGGCGGTAACTTGGCTATAGTGTCTTTAGTGTCTGTACGATTGACTATAGAAAAATCAGTATCTACACCTACAGCCTCAAGCGATTTTAATTTGACTAAAACTTTTTTAGCTATTGCGTTCGTAGCTGTATTAGCGGTTGGAGATTGTGCAGCAGTAGCATTAATTAAGTACTCTAGAGCTTGAGAAGCTTTAGTGACGCTATTTAAATTATTGGAAATAGCTTCTGCTACAGACTCAGGTGTATTTGATTCGGGCAGTGTTTGCGTAACAGGCGCAGGTTCGGGCTCCACAGTAGGCTCAACAACAGGCACAGGTTCAACAACAGGCGCAGGTTCAGGCTCAACAACAGGCTCAACAACAGGCGCAGGTTCAGGCTCAACAACAGGCACAGGCTCAACAACAGGCACAGGCTCAACAACAGGCACAGGCTCAACAACAGGCACAGGCTCAACAACAGGCGCAGGTTCAGGCTCAACAACAGGCGCAGGTTCAGGCTCAACAACAGGCACAGGCTCAACAACAGGCGCAGGCGCAGGTTCAGGCTCAACAACAGGCGCAGGCCCAACAACAGGCGCAGGCTCAGGTTCAGTACTAAGGATATCTACAGGACTACTAATGTCTCCAAGAGAAGTTGGTAAAGTTCCGCTAGGCTCTGTGTCTATATCGTTGTCTACACTAACTGGAACTTCAGCGCTGGTGAGGACATCAATAGGATTACCGTAGGAGTTATAGATAACAGTTTTTGGCTCAGGCTCAGGCTGAGTACCTTTACCCAATGCCCCCAATGGTGCGCCTAACAAGAAGCCAGATGCGAAAGCTACAAATACTTCTTCTCCGTACCGCTCACGAACAAGCGGCGCTAGTGCGCTTATGTCAGCGTCATTCAGCAAAGGCCGAAGATCTTTATCAAAAACCACGCGGTCAATAACTTGCGCACTAGCTTCAGCAAGACCTTCTAAGGAGCCAGCTCCTAGACCACGCGCTGTAACAGACTTAAGAGTTCTGCCAGTTTCTCCCGCAACAATGCTACGTAGCGCAGGCGAAAAACCTTTGGCAATTACCGCTGGTGCAGCAGTCTGCGCAGCTGTTTTAGCAAGCGAACTCATAACTATATCAAAACGCGTGTCGGGATTTTCTGTGTCTAGGTCAGCATTTTCTGCTGCTTGCCATGATGATTGTAGTTCCATAGGGAAAACACTAGCCGCAACGCCAAGGAGGGTGCCTAAACCAGCGCCGATTGCAGCGCCGGGTGGGCCGCCTAAAAAAGCACCTGTTCCAGCGCCGATTTTAGCACCACCTAGACCAGCGGCTACGCTTAAGCCTATAGAGGGCACCCCTTCAGCAGTAGCGGTTTTAATTTTTTCCCATGTACTTTGTTGCTGTGCGATAGCACCGGACTTAGCTTCTTGCGCAGCAGTCGGGCCTAAGTATTCTCCCGCATCAACAAGTGTTTGCCCAAGATTATCAGCACCGAGAAGCTGCAGACCCCTACCAGTACCGCCTACCAAGCCTTCTGCAACGTTACGAGCGCCTACACCAATTTCTTCTGGTATGCTGCGAGTATCGCCAATGCTGGATATATATCGCTCATATTCGCTAGGCCCTACAGCCTGCCAATCAGATGCCTCCGTCTGCGGGGGAACATCTTTTCCTACATTAGCAATTGATTTTAAAGCAACATCATAGTCATCACGCCCAAATTCTTGCCCCCCGACGGAGAATCTACTAAGGCTAGGACTATAATAAATACCAGAAGATAAGCGACGCGACGCACCTAGTTGAGGAGCGGTAGTCGTATTAAGACCGGCACCATATTTAGCTACTTTATTTAGCGCAGATTGCCCTTGTACTTCTATGTCGGCTAGATTTTTTCGCAGTTGCGCAGCGCCCAGCTCTAAGTCTTCGTTAAGTTCAAGAGACTCTTGCATAGGGTTAATCTTTTGCGAAAAATATGGATCCGCCATGCTGTGTCCTTACTAAAAGTTAATTGCCAAAATCACTGAGCCGACGATATCTACCGTCCCTATCTATTTCATACATTTGATGTCTAGCCGTTATTTCGTCAGTCACGGGGTCAGTAGACTGCTCAATACGTATCATATATCTGCCATCGTCGGTATACGCAAATCCTTGTTCCGTGTTGGGATCAAATCGCCATGCCCCAAAGTCAGACCCCCCCGATTTGGACCTAATAGTTGCAATGTCTTTATCCATTTCACCTCTAAGTCTTTCGACGTTTATGACACCTGCGTTTTTAAGGATTTCTAGGTTGGCTTTTAACCCGTTCTCGAATAGCTTGTTTAATCTAGCGCTTTGAGCCGTCATTAGGCTTTGACGAGTACTTTCTTGTTCCGCTAAGAACCGTCTGTCTACATCCGGGCGTATAAAGTTTACTAGGTCTTCATTAGTTTTTATTTCTTCAAGTTGTTCATCGTCTAAAAATACTTCTAATGTCCCGTCGTCGTAAGGCTTAAGGACTACATTGTCATTTGGGTACATTTTTTGTAGCAAATTTTCTATTGGACCAAAGCTGCCCTCACGCACTGAGGTTAGAGCTACCATAGCATCCAAATAAAGCCCTTCTGTCTGCGCTGCATTATAGGCTATTCTACGCTCTGCTATTTCGTCATAGTTTCCCCTTAGCGCATCAAGTTTAATTTGGTCTTGCAAAATTCTTTGGCGCTGTACATTTTCTTCTCGACTCCTTCTGGCAAAGTAAGGATTCTGTAAGTACATCTGACTTGGACTGCCCTGCGTAGCACTAACTACCTCTGATACGGGTATAACTGAACCCGCTGTTGTTTCCGTAATTCCGGCTACTTGATCAAGATTAGAAGGTTCTGCTGGCGTTAGTACTGGACTGCCCTGCGTAGCACTAACTACCTCTGATACGGGTATAACTGAACCCGTTGTTGTTTCCGTAGTTCCGGCTACTTCATCAAGATTAGAAGGTTCTGCTGGTTTTTCCGTAATTCCGGCTATTTGATCAAGACTAATGAACCTGCGGCTCAGGGGCAGGTGCAAAGGTTCTCTAAACACCGGGCTCATCTGCGGAGGCCCTACTTGCTGAACCTCTTGTAGTAACTTTTCTCTTTCTGCACTAGCAAACGGCGTAAGCGCGCTTAACGCAGGAGAAGCTAACAAGCCCCCTACTCTGAGATCATTTGAGCGCTGTATAGGGGGCAAGCTATCAGGATTAAAAGGTCTTGGTAACACCGGACTCATCTGCGGAGGCCCTACTTGCTGAACCTGCGGCTCAGGGGCAGGTGCAGGGACAGGTGCAGGGACAGGTGCAGGGACAGGTGCAGGGACAGGTTCAACAACAGGTGCAGGTAGTTGCAATGTCTTTCTAGATATAGGAAAATTTGCGTTGCCGTCACCGAAGTTTGATACGTCAGGTAGGTTATTTGCTTGCCTAATTGCTTCTCTGCGCGCCTCATCGTTGCGCGCGTCATTTATTCGTTGTCTATTTGCTCTGTACGCAGCGGCCTGCATTCTTTGCTGATTGATCCGCATATTTTGTAGGCGCTTTTGCTGTTCTTGTTTGTCAACTGCAGCTTGAGTTAGTCCTTCAGCCGCGCTCGAACCTTTAATTCTACCTAGCCCACCTAGTTGGTATGTTGCCATTGCGAAAACTCCTTATGTATTCCCGTATATACCACTGGGGTCAGTCTCGTCTTCGTCGTCTTTATCTTTATTAGGATCATAATATTCTCCTAATAAGCCAGTTGGAGCTAACAAGCCCCCTACTCCGTAAGTAAAGTCACTTTGCGCTTGGCGGCGGCGATCAGCTAAGTCATCGTAAAGCCCCATCTTAAGGCCCGCAGCTCCTTCTGGCGCAGACGTAGGCAGCGCAGCTAAACCTCGTGCGTACAACGCATCTTGTGCTAGTCGTCCACGTTCTTGTTCTGCTGCAGCTGCAGCGCTACCCGCTATAGTAGATTGGATTGCAGCCTGCCTACCGGCTACGTCCGCCGCAGCGCCTGTCTTGCCACGGGTAAACTCGTCGAGTTGCCTTTGCGCAGCAATTTTAGTTTCTGCAAATTCTCTTTGAGGGTTGGGGCCTTGCTGGCCTGCCCGCGTCATGTAAGCGCGTGCGTTACTTAATTGCTCATCAAACAACGCCCTATTGGTGGCGGCTAAGCTATCCAGTTCAGCTTTGCGCTGCGCAACCAGTTCGGTTTCTTCGGCGGTTAAGCCAGTTAAATCCGGTGCCTGAGACGCTGCTAACAAAGTAGCTTGCGCGTAAAATTGTGGGTCGGTAAGAGTCCTTGCTATTTTCTGCCCAAAGGAAGGCGCGTTGGCGACTGTGGCTGCTTCTGCTCCTCCGGGTAGTGGCGCTGCTTGTGGAGGCCCTAAAGGTTGTTGCAAACTGCTCGCGGATGTCCCGCCAGCTGGAGGACCAGCTGCAACTGACTCGTACCCCCCATAGCCGGACAAGCCGCCACCTATCCCCCCGAATAAAGCCCCTTGGCCTACATTTCCGCCTGTTAACTTAGCGTTTACTGCACCTAACGCTGCGCCGGTTAAGCCCGCTCCAATTGTAGAAGCTGCTGCACCAGTTACGCCCAAGCTACCTAATCCTGCTGTAACCCCAAGGCTACTTGCTAAAGCCGGAGCGGCGAACGGTACGGCAATTGCTGCTGCTACGCCTACAATTCTTTTTAATGATTTAGACATAAAGGTTTCCTTATAAAGTCATTCGGACGTAAGCGCAAGATTGATCAAATCCAAATTTAGTCTTGTAGTGCTTAGCTAACCGCTCTGTTGCATATGCGTCTAAGAACTTACACTCGTTAGCTTTAAGCCAAGCTATAATAACTTCCCAATACGCGTTACGAAATTTAATAAGTCGGCTACCCGCCATGGCAATAAGATCAGCGCCTTTTCTACCATTCGTAAAGTTAAACTGTACAGCAATTACACATTTAGGTATGTCGTCTTCGGTGCCTATAAATATTACACACATGTCAGTTTTAGCCAGTAGGTATATATCAGTGGCACTAATTTCAGCTGCACCGATCTCGTTGCTAGCACAAGATTTTTCAAGTAAAGGTTCTATGTGTTCCCACACTTCATCAATCCTTTCCTCAGAAAGCATCTCTATGCCCATATCAGCCATTATCAGGATCATCCTTGTACTGCGCTAAAAGCTTGTCAAAGAACTCGCGGCCTTTCATTTCAACAACGCGTTTTGGGACAACGTACTCACCTTCATGGGCGCGTATATCTACGGGCTTGTCTTCTCTGCCATTTACTACGCCACCTTGCGCCATAGAAGGCAAGGGTTGTTGCAAGTTAACCGCAGCTTGGGGCGACCCGCCCGTCATCATGTTCTGACCGTTTGTCGCGGTATTTGCTGCACGCGCAGCTACAATAATAGAAAATATAAGCCCTTCGTCAAATTGCTCAGGTATATCCTGTGCGGACGCTAAACCTTGATTAATTACAAATTGGCGTACCTGTGGGTATATAGCCGGGTTGCGCAGAACAGTTGTTGCTAACTGTGAAAGCTGATTAAGCTCCGGTTGCGTAAGCTCACCTGTTTGAAGCGCCTCCATAACTGCTTGTTGAATCTGCTGAACTTCTTGCGGGCGGGTATTTAAAAAATTTTCAATTTGCATCTCCAGCATTTGTGGCTGCATAGCCTGCTGCGTACTACCTTGAGGCGCAATACCTGCTCTAATTGGTTCACCACCGGGGCCTATCATGCCACCCGCCTCATAGCCGGGACGATCAACAAAAGTCGGTCTATTAATAAGCGCGCCGCTTAATCCGCTGTCGGCTAATTGGCCGTAGTTTTGTACTGTTTGATTTTGTCCTGCGGACAAGCTGGGCAAAGAACCGAAAGCTGGCGCACTCGCTTGAATCTGCCTTAGCTCGTTATTAAACGCTGGCTCACTTGCCTGAATCTGCCTTAGCTCGGTATTAAACGCTGGCTCACTTGCCTGAATCTGCCTTAGCTCGGTATTAAACGGTTGCTCAATCCTAGGTGTCGGATTATATTGACGCATTACTGCTGGGTTTTCAAGCGGACTTCCTGCAGTTCTAAGACTTGAGCCAGCACTTGGTTCCATAAGGCCGCCGGTTGAACTTCCAATGCCTAGGTCTAAATCTTCAGGATCTTGACCTTTTAAATTTAGGTACTCTCGGTATACAGCACGTAGACCTCGATCTTTTATCTGGCTTACATCTGTATTTAAATTACCAGTTCGTGGCGTAGTTAAACTCATGGCTACCCTCTAATTTGTGTGATAAGTATTTCAACGGTATTTCGCAGCCGCGCTACATCATTAGCAAGTTCCTGCACATTTCGCGCTAAGTTGTTATAATCAGAAAGCAGTGGTACGTCAGAACGGCCTGTAACATCAACCGTAAACCCACCGGACCCATCTGGCGTTAAAACAAACCCGCTAAGCAGCGAAGCCCCGGCTCCAGTTGCAGTTATTTTTACCATCTTTTGGGGCACTGGAGGCTGCACAGAAAAACTAGAACTTGTAAGCGCTTTGCTATCGGCATTACTAGCACCGCGCGACCCTGTAAGAAGTTCAACATTTTCTTTTATAGTAGACAAAATACGAAACTGCCATTCATCTAGTCCTTCCTGTGGTACATCTGGTATACCTGTAAAACTGGTTGGCACTATAAGCTCCTTAGCCCCTGCGGCGTGTCAGCTAAGTATACAGCTCTTACACGAACGTCGCCTTCTAAACCTATTTCATATGTGTCTGATAAGTACCCAGCGGGTAGCCTAAACACTTCATCGGAGTCTAATGTGCGCGTAAACAAAAGCTGTTTGTCCACCCAAAGTTTAAACGTTAAGTCTTCGTTAGAGTTCCAATGTTGTACAGTTAAGTTCCATTTATCAGAGTCATTATTCCACTCTTGCGTGCCCCATTCAACGTAGTCCGCAACAACACGCGCCGCACCTAAGTTTATTGGGGCTGGCGTTATATACGTTTTAGACTTCCACGTAAACGATAGTGCTGGCTGCGACAGGTTATCCCACTGTAGTACTTGTGCTGAAGTTTTATTTATATAGTACAACTGGTTACTAGTACTGTCGAAGCGCGCATCACTAAATGAAACGCTATTATCTACAAAAAATCCGCCGACGCTTTCATCTTGCTCAAAAGTAATAGAGCCAGTTGAGTGCGAGGCAAAGTAAGCATTTCTATACGCCACACCTACTAGCGTAGACGGATTTAGGTCAGCGTTCCATGTGTCGCTGTTATACAAAGAATCGGTTAATAGTTTTGGCCCAGTGCTTGTTGAGTAAACCGCCAATCCATCGTTTGACGCAAACACAACACCGTACCCCATGTTAACTATGCTTTTCTTACTTACACAAGGGAACCTAGCTTCTACTCTACTAACAACATAATTAGATGGCTCATTACCTTGGATTATGTACGGGTACGAATCAGTAAGGACAACTATTGCACCGTTAAATCCAGAAATACCAACTATCTCGCGGTCTATAGTTTTCTCATATTCAGAAGGCCAAGCATGGTACTGACCGGGTTCAGAAAAGTACAACTGGTTGTTTATAAACCCAGCAAGTGTGTTGTTGTTTACTGCCACTAACCCTTTTAAGTACTGAGGGCCCCCACCGTATTGATCAGTTAGAACAGGGGGCGCAGCAAAGTTACCGGAGTTATAAGTATTAAGCAGCGCTTCGACGGGAAAGTCATCGTCAAAAGTATAATTGCCGCTGGGCGGCGGAAAACCGTAGTAGCATATATCTCCCGCATAGTTCTTAGTCCCGGTGTATACCGTTCCGGACGCATTAGTTAAAGGGAGGTCAGCTGTAGGGCCGTTGGCTACGCCATTATAGGCATAGACAAACACACTTTGTGCAACGCTAGTTCCGCCGGCATCTTGGTGTATGCTTAGTACTTCAGCTTCAAAATTAGTAAGTACAGAAGCGGCGTTATTAGCTGTAACGCCCGGAACATTTACGCGCACAGAATCGCCTACCTGCAATTCGTGTGGCTGATCGCAGTATATGCCCACAAACCCAGAATTAGCGTTTGACTCGACAATAACAACTTGACTGGAAGTTTGCGGCATCCACAACGTAGCAACCCTAAGATAATCTGAAACAGTAGGCGTAGCTACTGATCTATAAAGTCGTATAGCGCGAACATTGTTATTACCTGCGGGCTTAACGGTAGGTAGATTACCGACAGTAACTTCTTGGCCTTCCCGAATAAACGCAGCATCTGACGGCTCTGACCCTATAGATTCTTCTTCCCACGGTGTCCACCACGTATATAAGTACGTCCTAGCCTGCACATCGCCGGATATATTTAGAACAGGCGCAGTACCCCCTACTGGCAAGAAACTTGCATTTATAGTTTCTACATCAGAAGTAAACCCCGGACTAATATACTGGATAGTTGTATCGTTTATAATAGTAGGCTCGACGCTAATAGCGTTATACGAACTTATATCCCACTGCACTTTGCCTTGTATGCTAGACCCGGTGGTATTGGTTGTAGGTGCGTTAACAGAAAACCCGTTATAAGGGTTACCCGGTGGATTCGCTGGGATTAAAAGATCAACAACAAACACGCCGTTAGTAATAGCACCGTCATTAGATGTTAGTCTTAACACTACTTGCGACGATGCTTCTATTTCAGTATTGCCGTCTATTTCAACAACAATGACGCTGGAATTGTTAGCCTGTACGTAGTCTCCTTCCCTGTAAGTAAACCCGCTAATAGTCACAAAAGACCCAGCTGATAGCCCATGAGGTGTAGAAGTAGTTAGAGTTACAAGCCCGCTAGAATCTCGCTTTATAGTAGAAACATCTTTAGAAGTAAACGCAGTCACCGTTGTAGTGGGTACAACGGTAGGCAACGGAAGCCCTAAATCATAGTATCCCGCAGAGACAGGCATAGGATAAGTAAGCGGGGAATTATTGCCAGTTGCCAGTTCGTACGTACTGGCTTTAGGCACGCCGTCTCCGGTGTAATAAAATCGTTGTTCATTTGGGTCGGACACAGCAGAAGGCGTAGCTATATCGACATCTGTAGTCCAAGACATCCATACTAAACTATCATCATCAGGGTTAATAAGCGGGTATATAGTTTCTACCCCTTGGCTTGGAGCAATATCTACGGTACCAGATATAGACTGTGGCGCAGGTATTAAGTCTCCTGAGTACAGCTTAACATTAGTGGCTACTTGCGCGGCCATGTTAGGCAACAATTCTGAAGATACTTTCGGCCCTCTCCCCAGAAAGTTTTGTAGTTTAATACCCGGCATTATTTACTTCTTGCTTGATTTTTTAGCGAGGCATTTCCCAGCTGCTCTACACTTAGCTACTGACCGGCAAGATTGGCAAGCTCTAAACACCATGCCGCCTTTCTTGTAGCTCATAACTTTTTTATTTTTTGAGTCCATCATTTGCAAAGTTCCTGTCTAAGTTCATTGTGGGCTGTTACACCCGTTATAAGATCTCTATCATTCTCAATAAGCCAGTCAATACTTTGCTGACTACTAAATGTTATAGGCTGAGTCCAAGAGCATTCATTTTTTGCTACGCAGCCACTTAGAAGCGCGCTTAGCAAGACCGGAATCATCCAGCGAATCAATATCATCTCGTACCTCTTTAGACTTAATTACCCCATCAGCGTGGGCTTTAGCGTCTTTAACATCTCTATTAGTATTAGCTTTACGATAGCCATAGAAAAATGCGGCTAAGCCGCTAAAAATTGCTGCAATAAATGGAGCTAGCGCCCCGAAATCTAAATCAATCATGTAGTCCAGCCTCGCTTTTTAGCATATACATATGTGGCCTCTACACCTGCGCCGATTGCCACGGCGACAAACGCAATAATATCTGGGTCGCCTGCTATCGCAGCACTAGCTTCTATACCTAAAGTACCCCCGACTACATACCGCACAACAATACGAGCAATCGGCGCGTACTTCATCTAAACAACCTTAGTATCGCGTTAAGTAATGTTTTTATAAAGCTTTTAGGCGCTTCGGGTACTTGCAACCCAGTAGGTAGAGGGACTTTACGTACCCCTAGTAACCTAGAAGCTTGATACCGCTTTACGGATACTTTATCTCCTTGGTTACCGCCTAGTACTTCTATGTGGACACCAGCTCTACGCACAAAAAACCCTACATGCCCAAGCGGGCCTTCTGGATCGCCACGCGAGAACACAACAACGTCACCTTCTTCTGCTTCTTCTACAGCACAGGGCATACCCCAGTCTAAGTAAGAGCGCGCGTTAAGTTTATTAGTAGCACGAATACCTGCGCGGAAAAGCATTGACCCAATAAACGCAGCGCACCACGGAGTCTCATCATCGTTTACCCACGAATGCCCAACGTCATCAAAGTACTTTAGAACTACAGGGTTATGTCCTACTTCCCACTCCCAAGTACCTATCTCCTGTTTAGCAAGTTTATACGCACTATTGGTCATTTACTTACCTCTATTGTTAGCTCTACTCTCTAATAATCTGTCTAGTTTAGCATCGAGGGCTTCTAAGCGAGTCATAACGCGGTTTATTTCCGCGTGTACTTCGTCTTTAGTAACGTAGTCTTTTGCCATTTCCTCACGAGTTTTATTAAGTAGAATTGTCACACGCTTTAGCTCGTCCACATAAGTTTTTACCACCCACCCTAGTAAACTAAACCCAAAGGTAAGCACCCCGTTCCATAATACTGTTGACTCTACCACTTAGCAAAACCACTTATAACCATACGCGCTTGGGCGTGTCAATCGACTCCGGATCAATTAGGCCAACGTTCTCGACGATCAAAGCCGACTCGTGCGCGTTAATTTCTGTATCTGCAACGCCGCTTTCAGTCCACAAGATTGCTGTGGTCTGCCAGTCAGGATAGCCGTTCTCATCAACTGCAGTTAGCGCTGGGCCCGCCATGCGCAGGTTTACGTGGTAGCGATTATCCATGACCGGCGGTGTGAGTTCGTTACCTTCGTCATCGTACGTTGCTGGCACAACAACCACGGGGCCAATAACGCTGACATTAACGCCAGCGGCTGGTCGGATAATCTCGTTGCCGTCCTCATCTAAGACAGGCTCCTCTGTTTCAACGCCATCGTCGTCCACAACTGTTTGCATTTCTTTGACGTATATACCTTGCTGCAAAGCTGCTGCCACAAAAGCAGCCTCATCAGTTGCCCTAACTTCTGCGTCAATCATGCCGCCTGACCATTGCAGATTTACCGAAACGTCATCGCCGTTAGGGTCTTGGATTACTATGCTCATAAATCTAATTCCTGTAATTGTACGTGGTCGCCCCAGCTGTCAACCATAGCTTCACTAACCCCGTCAACGCGCTCCCAAAGTTCATTCATAGTGTAATAGATTCTATTGTCTATAATATCTTGGGCCAGCACGTTTCCAATGCCCTCAAGCAAGGTTAAACGGTCTATTTCATCTGTGTTCACATTGACCGGAGGCACTTCAAACCAAGGGTCAAAATCACGCATCCGCTCAACGGCTTCTTGTCGGTCAAAATATTCTTCTAGGTTTTCAAGGCCAGTGGTTAACTCATCTCCAACGGCTAGCTCACAAAAATAAGCAAGCTCACCTTCCCAACAGATACACCACATCTCAGTCGTAGCAATTACATCGTGTGACATTAGGCTGCACCTCCATCAGTAATCGTCCAAGAAGGCGTCCCGCCGGTTAGATATGCTCTAGCCGCTGCTCCAGTTGTATAAGTGCCAGAGCCGTAAGTCACTGTGCTGTACTGTGATGGACTTGCATTAATGCTGACATTTGCTGGGGTATCTACTGTTGCACTTGCAACCCAATTAGCCCAACCGACAAGCGTTTGACTCCAGTTGGATGTAGACATGGATGTGTTTTGGCACATAGTGGTCATATCTACACCAGCCTTTCTTAGCTGCCAAGACCCAAGGTTTTGGTTAAAGGAGGTTGCCAAGAAGAACATATATCTCATACTCGTAACAGAGCTAACATCCCATAAACCAAGGTTTTGGTCAAAGGCAGTTGCTGACTGGAACATATTGCTCATATTCGTAACAGAGCTAACATCCCATGAGCCAATTGGTTGATTGAAGGAAGATGCAAGGTAGAACATATTGCTCATACCCGTAACAGAGCTAACATCCCATGAACCTATTGGCTCGTTAAAGGAGGTTGCAGAGAAGAACATACCGACCATGTTCACAACAGAGCTAACATCCCATGAATCGATTGGTTGATTGAAGGAAGTGCTATAGAACATATAGCCCATATTCGTAACAGAGCTAACATCCCATGAGTCGATTGGCTGGTTAAAGGAAGATGCTTGGTAGAACATACTGTCCATATTCGTAACAGAGCTAACATCCCAAGAATCGATTGGTTGATTGAAGGAAGTGCTATAGAACATATAGCCCATATTCGTAACAGAGCTTACGTCCCATGAGCCAATTGGTTGATTGAAGGAGGTTGCTTGGTAGAACATAGTGTTCATACTCGTAACAGAGCTAACATCCCATGAGCCAATTGGTTGATTGAAGGCAGTTGCTTGGTAGAACATATTGCTCATACCCGTAACAGAGCTAACATCCCAAGAATTAAGTGGCTCGTTAAAGGAGGTTGCAAGGTAGAACATATTGTTCATACTCGTAACAGAGCTAACATTCCAAGAACCAATTGGTTGATTGAAGGAGGGTGCTCGGTAGAACATAAAGCTCATATCCGTAACAGAGCTAACATCCCATGAGCCAATTGGTTGGTTAAAGGAAGATGCTTGTCGGAACATTGTCGCCATACTCGTAACAGAGCTAACATCCCATGAGCCAATTGGTTGATTAAAGGAGGTTGCTTGTCGGAGCATTGCCACCATGTTCGTAACAGAGCTAACATCCCATGAGCCTATTGGCTGGTTAAAGGCAGTTGCTGTATGCAACATATTGCTCATGCTCGTAACAGAGCTAACATCCCATGAGCCAATTGGCTGGTTAAAGGAGGTTGCAAGGTAGAACATTGCCAGCATGTTCGTAACAGAACTAACATCCCACGAATCGAGTGGTTGGTTAAAAGATGATGCGCCTCGGAACATATAGCTCATATCCGTAACAGAGCTAACATTCCAAGAACCAATTGGTTGATTGAAGGGAGTTCCATAGAGCATAAAGCTCATATTCGTAACAGAGCTTACGTCCCACGAACTAATGTCAGCGTTAAAGGAAGTTGCTTGGTAGAACACATAGCTCATGTTCGTAATAGCTGCTGTATTCCAAGAATTAAGTGGTTGATTAAAGGAAGTTGCTCCGTAGAACATAACGGAAATATTCGTAACAGTAGGCGGCAATAACTCTGGAGCAACAGTTAAGTTAGAAGCACTCCTAAGAGCCCCTGCCAAACTCGAAAACCCTAAACCGTGACCAAAACTTGTACACTCTATAAGTGCGTCTACACCCGTTGGTGCTGGACTTCTTCCAAATCTCCCTGCACCTTTTCCTGCTTGAGCAGTAACAATGACGTTATAAACTCCAGCAGTTGAATATGTGTGCGTAAAATCTCCAGCAGCCGTCTTCGACTCTACTGCACTTCCATCTCCCCAGTTAATGTCAACGCCAAACTGTCCTGTAACTACTGATGTTCCAGACAAAGGAATCATTACTTGGTAGTTACTTCCCAAGGACGTTGTGTCATAAGTAAGTCTAAGCTCTTGTACTCCATCGACTGCTGTAGTCGGTAGGCTAGTTGCTGTAGTTGAACTATTAGAGTTCGTTGCAGTTTGAATGACAGTCAGTGTGCTTCCATAATCTGCAGAAACTACTGCGTATGTCGGCCATATAGCTCCACTAATATTTACTCCATTCCTTTGCCACTGAAAAGTATCAGTCGTAGCAGGGGAGGAACTTGAAGCTGTTGCCGTTAAAACGTCTCCAACAACAGGTGTAGTATTATCAATTGTTGGAAGCCCGACAATCGTTGGAGGAATCATTGTAAGATCTTGAATCTGCAAATCTGTAAGTCGGCGCGGGTAGTATTGGATCGACTTGATGTGGCCGTTGAGAGGGACTGGATCGCCAACCTGTAGCTGACTAATGTTGTCAGGAATGGTTCCAGAGGTGTCTGCAACAAGTGCTCCGCCATTATATAAAACGCCAATATCATTTGTTTTATAGAAACTTGCTATTTTTGCCGACGTTCCTGCGGAGGAGTTGAATCCCGTATATAGTATGGCTTGGTTTACACCACTATCCGAAACGATATAATAAACTGATTGGTTCGGAAGTCCGTAAACTTGTATCCTGTTGTTTGTATTACCGCTATTAAAGGAGTAAAGACTTCCTATTGCATTTCCTAAGACAGTAAAATCAGTTACAACACTTCCCTCACTCTGGTTATAACCAAACTTACTTACAGGAATGCTTGCCACATCAGCGGCCCTCGTGGATGCAGCACCTTCATTTTTTATAAAGCTGGTTGCAAAGGAGCCTTCTTCTAGTTGGGCACCCCATATTTCATAGGTGTATGTCCCATCAGTAATCTCAGTTGCTGTAAGAGTACCGTCCGGCGCTATTCCTGAGTTTTGAGTGTAAGTTGGAGCGGTTGCTGTCAGGTGCTCCAAATCTAAAAAGCTTTGGGCTCCTCCAGTGCCTGTTACGACTTCAGTTTCAACCCTTGTCCACACGCCTTGCGGTAAACCAGTCGTAGGGATTGCCGGAAAAGTGTAAGCATCAGTATTAACCCTAATCTCTTTTCTGCTTACGCTTTTTGGCTTTAAGTAAAAACTAACAACAAGTTGAGTGCTTGCAGGTACAACCGATGCGGTTGACACCCTAAATCCTTTTAGCGCTGAGATTCTTGCCGAGTATAAATTTGAGTTGTTGAGCAACAGATTAGTCCGCGCTTCTTCAATCAACAAACCCTTAGCAGTACCATCTAAGTTGTACTCAATGCGAGGGACATCATTGTAGTGGTAGATTAGCTGTAAGGTCGCATCGGCTGCGCTAGAGTTATAGGTGACTTCTTTGACGCTAAAATTATCTACCGTCCCGTCAAAAGCAGGAGATCTACTTTGGATACGAGGAGAAAAAGCAGTGCTTGTTGGCTTAATAATATATTCATAAGTACCGCTAGACGTAAGATTTTCGTAAGCTGTTCCGTCAGCAAAAAAACGTGCGACTCCTGAGTTAACTACAAGGTTAAAACAAAACTTATAAACCTTGTCTGTGTCAAAACCTGTTATCGACTGAGAAAGCTCTGTGTATGTAGAGCCTCCGTCACTAACAGCTACTCCGCCACTAATTGTCCAACCAGTACCCTTAGTCCAATCACTATCAATAGCAAAATCACCATTAGTTACAAGCTCATCCCCATAACTAACCTTGGTAAGACCATACGCCCCACTAGCTCGGCTAAAAGTAATTAAATCTTCTGCTTCATTAACTGTCTTACCCATGAATTGAGTCCTCCGTAAAACTGGTCGCCTGCCCATCGAAGGTGAGACTCAAGGTTGGTGTAGATATAGGTTGAGTTAGTCGCTGTATTTGTGCGTCTGTTAAGCGGCGAGGGTAATACTGGATCGACTTGATGTGGCCGTTGAGATAAGAACCAAACTGATTACCAACGTCAAATCTAGTAATATTTTCTGGAACTAACCCTGAAGTGTCTGTTAAAACTGTTCCGCCATCGTCAACCGCAGTAAAGTTATTTTCAGTATAAGTTCCTGCTTGTTTATAAGATGTCCTGCCGGTGGTGGTTGAAGTGTCTAACGTCCATTGATTTACCCCAGAAATACCGCCCTGCCACCTTACTTTAAAGCCGCTATTTCCTAACGCTAAAGCATAATAAGTGCTTCCGCCCACAACTGTAGCAACTACTACCCAAGCATTTCCACCAGACCCTAAAATTTCATACTGAGCAACCAAACTCCCCGAACTCTGGTTATAACCAAACTTACTTACAGGAATGCTTGCCACATCAGCGGCCCTCGTGGCCGTAGTACCTGTAGTCTTCATGTAACTGGTGGGGAAGGAGCCTACCTCAACCTGCATTCCTATAGCCGCTATAGCTGAAGTGCCATCGCCCGTGTAGCTATAGGAATTCCCATCAGTAAGTCGCCAGATAATACTACCGTTTGTAGCCGTAGTCGAAACAATGCCGTTTGCACTGATGCGATAAACTCCACTACCTAAATTTTCAATAGTGGCGGTTCCAGCAGTTCCAGTCCCGCCCTTAGATACGCTTGCGGTTTCAGCGTCTAAATCAAAAGCAGCTAAAAAATTATCGCCGCCTGTAAAGATCATCATTTGCACATTTCGAGTGCCGGATATGCGCTTAACTAAACAAGAAATAGTGGCATAAGAGCCAGCAGGTATTGTTACTACGCTACCGCCAATAAGCCTGTGTTGCCCTGTCGATGTGTCCTCTGTGACGTTTCTCCAAGTGCCTTGATAGACGCCTTCCGTAATGCTGACATCTGATACAGAAACCTGTTGTATAATATTTAAAGTGTTATCTATTATTTCACTATTAGTAAACAGATTAGTCCTAGACTCCTCCACCAGCAAACCCTTAGCACTTCCATCTAAGTTGTACTCAATTCGAGGGACATCATTAGGGTGATAGGCTAGCTGTAAAGTCGCATCGGCTGCGCTAGAGTTATAGGTGACTTCTTTGATGCTGATGTTGTCTAGCCAAAAATTAGCGATAGTGTTCCATGCTTGTAGTATTATTCTAGTTGTCGTTGATGTTGCTACAAATATAAAAGTTTCAGTAGAACCTGCGCCATTATCGATAGTGGTGATTCCGCCCAAATCTATCGAACCTCCTATTGGACCTGCAAATGTTCTAAACCGTAACGTTCCTGTTCCTCCCTGAACTGTTCTTGTAAAGCTGTAAATGCGGCCAACAGTTGTCGCAATGTCTTGATAAACCCCGTTATATAAATCTGTGCTAACAACTTTTAATCGTCCTGAATCAACAGACAAAGAAATTGTGGCTGGGGTTTTTCCTGTCCACCCGCTCGTATCACTATCAAACGTCCCATTAGTTACAAGCTCATCCCCATAACTAACCTTGGTAAGACCATAACCACCACTCGCTCGGGAGAAGGTGATCATGTCAGAAGCATTGTCAAAACTTTTTGTATTAACTCCCATGTTATTGCTCCCAATCTTGAATGGTAAATGATGTTTCGCTATTATCGAAAGTTAGCTGCAGGCTTGGCACTTCACTCGGCTCTGTAGCTTCAGCTATCCCCACATCTGCCAAATCATCTGCCCAGACTCTAAGCATGGAGATTGTGCCCATGTAGTCATACCCAAGGTTGAAGTCTGTGGCTGATAGGTCAGCTAATGCCGTAGGGGTTGTGTTAGCTGTTAAAGCTGTGCCGTCTACTGCGCCGTTAATAAAGGTAGAACCGTGGCGTGATGCGATGTTGTAAGGAACTAAAATTCCAAACGGGTCAATGTAACCGCTACTTACTTGGTCAATAACATTGTTTGCCTCTTGATCAAAATCCCATCGAATACCCTCGCCAGCAATCGAACTGTCGTGCCAAATTCTTATTTGATTGTTTCCGTCAACAGCCCACCGCGCTACCATAGCTGTAACAGACGCGTTTTCAGATGCCCTATTCATCCGCCCTTGCATCTGGATGCTTACTGCGAGCGGGTCGATCTCTTCAAGCGTAATAGCAGAAATATCTACGTCAATTCCTGTTTCAGTTTGAGTCCACTTTAATCCTGTTGATGTGACCATAATTTCTTCAAACGTATCACTGCCGTAGTAATACTTAAAGAGAACGTCCGCACTATCGGCCGCATTACGAAATCTCATCCTTAGTCTAGCACCGCTATTTAAGGTTTGCGTCCACTTAACACGAACAATTTTTGTAGATCCGTCGTCTGCAATAGTCGGCGTAAAATGGTGATAGCCAGTAATGTTCACAGGATCAGTACCGCTGTAAACATTGCCTGTGATTGTTTTGGACTGTGGCCAAGGCATGTTTGCTGCTGGGATTGTCAGAGTCTCTAAAGCTCTGGAGACGGTTGAGCCGTTGGTTGGTATGTAGCTTGAAGGTGTGGAGCCTGCTTCTAGTTGAAACCCGTAGACATACGCCTGTTGGGTATCTGCAAGCCCTGTGGCGTCCCAGTTTGGTTGAGTGCTCGTTGGTGAAACACCGATGCCTATTGAATCAAGAGTCCCTGCGGAAGTTTTAGTAAATGTCGCAGAGATTCTATACCACCCGTTTCCAGCATCCTCAATACTGGAAGAGTCAGCTTGCTGACTTCCAGTTCCAAGGTTAACAGCAACTCCATTTAGAATGTCAAACATTACAAACGCATCAGCTGAAACCTCACATAGCAACCAGACAAAACCACTTCCTGCCCTATATTTGGCATAACAACTAAAAGTGTATTGTGTGTTTTGAATAAGGGATATAGGGCTATGGTAATAGCTGTAAATGAGGGTACCAGTCCCCGGATCTTGATTAGACAAAAGAGTCCCATTGATTTTACCATCTGGGGACACAGTATCATTCAAAGTTGCCGTTATTTTTGTTGCAGTAGCCAATGAATTACTGTTAGTAAAAAGATTAGTCCGTGCTTCACTCTCATGCAGAACCCCTTCATTCACCCAAGCATCACCATTGTAAACGTGATGCCCACGGCGGGGGAGGTAACGTGCTACACTTGGATTAACGGCCGATTTAAAGACGCTTACGTTGTCTATGGAGCCTATAAATCCACCACGCGCCCTTAAGCTAACTTGTCCGTTTGATGCGTGTGTTCCTCCATTTAAATAAACTGTTTTAGTACCAGTGCTTGAAATATCAAACAATTTACTTGGGCCTAAGTTTATGTGGTAAACCTCTAGCACTCCTGTTCCATTAGTAGAAATAACGTCGAGCGTTACCGCATAGAAATCATTAGTTGCGCCTATGTTTTGACTTAGTGGGGGATTACTATTAGCTACCGAATCAACACTAGCAACACCACCAGAAATACTCCAGCCTGCGCCCTTAATCCAGTCAGAGTCCGTCGCAAAATCTCCATTCTGAACTAGGTTAGATCCTGTAAGACGCACCGCTGTAGGGACGTATGAGTCTCCACGATCAGGGTTGTCTACCATGCCGCCGAGGTCGGAGCGGTAGAGGTGTGCGCCCCATGCGTATACTTCATCCCCAGACGTTGAAATCTGTATGCCGGGGTAGATAATTACCGGAGATGCACCAATTGAAAAATCTTTGGTAAACAACTGCCACTCAGAAGTTAATGAAACTACTGTCCCGCCGACACTAACACTTCCCACTCCTGTTTTTCTTTTAACCCAAACAGCAAAAGTAACCGTTGAGTTAAACGGCCCTGTGTTATGGTATCTAAAAAGGTTAGCCGAAGCTGATGTTGCTGTTAATGTGTCCGCTGTTTGGGTTCCATTGGGAGCAACAGCATTGTCAGGCGTTACGTTTGAATTTACTTTGTTCCAATTCGTATTAGAAAAATCCTCAGAATACGTTATCAAATTATGCGGTGCCCATTTAATCGCTGGAACTTCGCGGACTGAGACGTTGTCGATGGTGATATCCGTAGAAGAAGCCTCTGATCTAATGCGTAAGTTACCACTGCCTGACGCAGTTACGTTTCCTCTAATCAGGCCAGAGCCGCTTGTAATGTTAAAATCATCACTTGCGCCACCAAACCTAAAGGTTAAATAGTTTGATCCCGTCAGGTTCCCGCTTACGTTTATTTCGTAAGAGTATGTTTTGCCACTAACCAAGTTAATGTCTTGCTCAAGGTACCGACCGTCACTAGTAGAACCTTCAGCAACAGCAACGCCACCAGAGATAGACCAGCCAGTCCCCTTAGTCCAATCACTATCGCTAGCAAAGTCACCATTAGTAACAAGCTCCGGCCCATAGCCGTCGGTCATAGTCGCATTGCCAGCACGGCTGTGTGTGATCAGTTCTGCAAAGGTATCTACAGTTCCGCCAGCGTCATAAAATTCGGTGCCAGTATTTAGACTGCCATTAAAATCAGCAACGAGGTCTGGAGTTTTTGAGTTAATTATGTAGTTAAGCAGACTGGCAGCGGCACCGGATACAGTGCGGCAAAAATTGCTAAGCCATATTCCAGCGCCAAATAACATTACACAAACCCAATAATTGACGTAGCAGTAGTTCCTGCAGTAACTACCTGTTTAACCCGTATTGGGTACAGCACTCCCGGCTGAAGCGCGGGGACAACAGCGGTAGTGCCGTCAACCATTACAACTTCTACAGCACCAGCTACACCTACACAAATAGCGCGAGTAACATACGCTAGTTCTGCTGTGGGGTCTGGAGTAATTGCAAACACTTTTTCCAGTGGCGCTGTAGAAGTAGCCGCAGGAGAATATAAATTAATTGCTGGCATGGTTATTCCTTAAATATGTTTCTATTAACTAGCTTAAGCGAATCTAGGGGCCGACGCGACCATAGTGCCGCGAAAGTTTGTAAGATTAGCCCGTGCTCTACGCTCTGTAACTTCTCGTATAAACTGCTTAGCGTGATAAGACGCTAGTGTACGGTCAGACCACGTAGCTTCGGGCAATACTAAAAGGTTTTGCAACACGTTGTGGTAAATAGCTTCTTCTAGTTCGTTAAAGGCTACGGAATCCATTTCTGTAGCAGTTCGTGTCGGGCGCAGCGCGTACACCATACGAACAGTGTAAGTATTAGCGCTATCCGGCAGCGGTAGTATTACAAACTTATCAGGTAGTATCTGTGTTACAGCACGAGGCTGACCCGGTGATAGCGCTGAGCCATCTGGGGGTATATAGGCGGGAAACGCCGCTGTAGCTTGATCTAAAGTAAGGACATTAAGGCGTTCATTGTTAACTGTTGCCATTAGAACCGCATGGACTTCAGTGTTAGCAGGCTTTGTATAAGCGTACTCAGACACCCCGCTAGTTAGCGCAAAGGACGGCTCCGCATAGCGCCAAAGTAAAGTCCGCTCGCAAACGCGGATAGCCGCTTCAACTACGTTCTTAGTTATAAGGGGGGTAGGGCAACCTAGTAGACTAGGAGTAAGCCTATCTACAAGGGTGGAAAACGCTGTAGTCGCCATCTAAACACCTTTACTCGATAATCTGTTTTTGGTCTAGCGCCGAAGACGGGTAGTCAGTTAACGCCCTAGTATCTAGCGCTTTAACCACCATAGCTTGGAACCTAGCCGCTAGCGTTTGTGCTAGCGCAGCGTCTTTGGGGTCTGAGAATATTAATAACGCATTCGCCCCTACTTCCGCGCTTAGAGCTGAAGCGTACGCAGCAGGTACGGCTATAGTATCAGACACGGTGTAGTCAGGCGGAGAAGCCGCATACTCTACAGTAGCAGTAATTCCCGCTGTAGGCTTAGGATAAACGTAAAAGCCGGTTGGGTTACGTGGGTGTCTCATCCAATGGACAGGTGTTGCTGCCGTAGCAGATATCCAGCCGGGGGTAGAAAGATCCATAGCCTCGCGGGAAACTTCTCGTATGATGTTACCCCCCGTTACGCCTAACACGTCTATTAAACGTAGTGCGTCGGTAGGCGCGAACTGCAAAACAGAGTTCGCAGTCAACACTACGTCTGAAACTTTAGCAAAAATATCTGGCCTATAAACAGCCATAGTCTGCACAGCTTGGTTGACAAGGTTGAGTAGAACTACGTCTAAGTGCTCATCAGGAGACTTAGCTAACTGTGAGTCTTGTATAAGAAACTTTGTTTGCGTAATAATTGTGGCAGGAGTCATCTAGCACGCCCCAGTTCTAATGCTCTGATACGCGTTTCCAAGCTAGCACTAGCAGGCAAAGGAGGCGTATCAATGTACTTATCCGCTTCAAACGATGCCTGCAGTGTCTGTATAAAATTGCGATTAAATAACTCAGCTCTGCCGCTACTGACATGCTCGTCGTCAACAGAAGACGCAAGATACACAACCCCGTCTACTAACGCAGAAAAATACGATACGGGTATAGGCGTAAGCTGATCAGCAAGCTGGTACACACTAGGCGCTGCAGAATACTGCGCCATAAGCTGTACGCCACTAGAAGGTCGCGGGTAAAGAAAATACCCCCTAAACTCTTTAGGGTTACGCATAAACTTAGTAGGCGTACCGGAAGCGTCAGTAACCCAAGATATAGTAGCCGTATCAAAAAACGCTCGGTCAACCTCCTCTACTGCTCCGGCCCCTACGACATACAGTATGTCTATTAAGCGTGTAGCAGTTGTCGGCAATTGTTGCTGTGTTACATCCGGCGTTGTAGCAACTTGCGCTGTAACCGTAAATATATCTGGGCGCAGCATAGCCATTCTTCGTACTGTGTTATTTACAAAAGACAGTAGATCCGTATCTGAGTACCTTTGCGGGATACGCACATCGTTTATTAAGATCCTAACTTCTGCAATAACGTCAGTCGGTGTCATTCAGGAAACCCTATAGCAGCTTCTCGCGCAATCTCAGGGCTGATAGCCGGAGCCGGTGGCTCTGGAATATCTTCTGTTGCGAGATCTAGCTTAGTATTTTTCTTAGCCCGTGTCTTTTTAACACGTTCTACTTGTTTTGGCTTTAAAAACCGTTCAGGAAACGCTTGTTCTTCGGTAACTTCTTCAACAAGTGGATTGCTTGAAAGAACTTCTTTCCACGCATAAATAGTCCCGTCTTCAATATGTCTTAGCCATCTGCTCATAAAGTCCTCCTTTCTAAGTATTCTTAGTAGTCTTACTCGCTACCATTTTACGCGGTCTGCCCAGTACGCTGCGCTCATAACGCCCTGCTTAATATTTTTAGCGTGCCTAGCTTTAAACGCAGCTCTGCGCGCTTTATCTGCATCGCTTTCTCCTGACCGTGGCGGAGATCCAGATACGCCCTGCTGCCCAAACCTAATTATTTTTTCTTTACCTTTTGAGCAGGCTTTAACAACGTGGCTTTTTTTGGGGTGGCTAGGAGTACGCTTAGGCGTATTACACTTCATTTTGTCTTTGCTTATTTGCTTAGGCATTATGTAGACGCCCCTTTAATAACTACAAAGCTAAGTTCAATTGCTTCAGATAAGTTGGGTGCTACCGTAAGATTGTGTAGGTGTATATTGCAATTACCCGCTGCAATGGAGTCAACGCCAACAAAATAAGCGCCTAGCGTAGCCCCGCTAGCGATGTTCACTATAATTACGTCAGAAACAGCGATAAAACTGTTTGTCAGCTGAAAGTCTATGCCCTCGTTTTTAGCTAAAGCAGCATTATTCATAATTATACGGCCTGCTAACGCGTTCAGCGTAACAGCTGTTGCTTTCCCGCTAGTCGATCCCTGCGTAATTGAACCACCAGATCCCGCTCCGTAGCCAAATTTTTTAAGTAGCTGAACTTCACCCGCGCCGTTTGCGCTTAACTTAAGGTTTGCATCTGCTGTTTCTGTAGTTACAGTGTCTGTGGCTACAGAAATATCTCCGAGTCCCACGGAGCTAGTACTAACTTTTAGGGGGGTTTGTAGTCCACCGCCGCTATAGACGCTATTTAGAGTGCTAGTAACTCCAGCACCAACGTGTAGAACCTGCTGATAAGTACTGTTAATAGTTTGATTTGTTAAGTTATTTGCCATTACTAATATCCCTTTGGCCGCAGCCGCTCATGTAACAACTCTAACGCGTACAAATGCTCACGTTTAATAGTAGTAGGATTACTAACTCTCCGCGCAATTGTGGCGTGGCTAATTCCAAGTTGCCTAGCAAGCGCTCTACTAGACCCTAGTAAATGCGAACAAGCGCCTACTAGGGAAATGTACACTTGAGTAGACTCAAAGCTCATACGTGCCCCGGATTTATTTTGTTTAGCCTACGCGCCCACAAAGCCGCTTTCTTTTGGCGCACGGGGTCGGATTCGTTAGCTTGCTGCCGCTTAACTCGTTGCGTAAACCCCCACTCTCTAGGCGCTTCACGAAAAATAACAGTGCCAGCTGTCGCGTTAAAAACAAAGTCTGCGACAAAATAAACGCCTAAAAACAAATACAGCGGGACTAATACGGCAAGAGAAAACATAGCTCCTTGATCTTGCAGGGCCTTACAGTACGTTAACGCAAATAGCCCACCGATAAAAAGTACATAACTGCAAGCCACGAAAATAACAATGTCAAAAATCATAACGCATACCAACTTCCGCTTCTTCCGATCTTTAGCCAAGTATATGGCAAGTCGTCTTTACCCATTACTTGGGGGTATCTATTATCTAAAATCCAACCGTCTACTGAGCAAACAAGGTGTGTCCCACCTGTTTCTGTTTTGCAAAGAACTAAATCTGCGTCTACATCGTAGTCTTTTAGTCTGTCTTTGCAAACTAGCGCAAAATCCTCGCAATCCCCGATTGCGTCTGCAACCCAATGCTCCCGTTTGCTGTACTGATCAACATCGCTAACATACCTATGTATAGCGTGGACATCGGCCAACACACCGTCGAGTGTGCTCTTAACATTCAACCCCACGATTCCTAGCCTCCACACAACCAAAGGGGGGCTCAACCTCTCCTTTAAGGATAAACGGAGTTGGTGTAGCTTGGCATCCCCAATTTGCTAGCACAGCAACAGCAGCGCAAACAATAAAAAGCACTCTACGCACTAGGCTACCTACACGTACTAGACTAAATCTATCTATGTAGGCAGCCATGTGCTAGCTGTTATAACGTTATAACAGCGGTGCTAAGCGCTTCTGGCTTGACAACTTTATACCCATAAACTTGCAACCCACGGATAATATTTCCGAAAGTAGTAGTTGAACGGATAGTTTCCATCTCAGTCATCTGGGACGCAAAGGTAAAGCCCATTTTGTGCCCAGCGAGAATATCAAACTTAGTAGCTGAGCCAGCGCCGGTCTTGTTTAGGTTATGTGATACATAAACCGTAAACCGATCAATCATACCGAGTCTGCCATTACGCAGAATAGACGTAGAGTCCCCCGCAAGAGACGCGTCCCGCAAGTCACTTTTCTTAATCATACCTGCCATTTTTGCAGGGATTACAATATAGCGGTCGGACTCTGGAGCATTAGCCTCGTCTAGCACGGTGCCCATATCAACAATCAAGTCAAGCACGTTGGTTTTAGTAACTGCTACCGGAGTTGCAGTTACGCCTAAATTAAAACTACCCGAGATAGCTCCGGCGGTAGCACCTTTATTAGTTGCAGCTACGCCGGGGAGCATGTCTACCAAAACTCTCTGGTCGATCTTAATTTTCATGCGCTCAGAAGCGTCTTTAGACCAAGTATCCATTAAGTTAATGTCTGACTGAATTTCGTCAACATCGTCTTCAATACACGCGAAATACTCACCTTTATCAATGAGCAATTGCAGTATTGGTTTTTCGGGTGTTTCTACGGCTAGCGTTGCGCCTTTTGAGTACGAATTAAGCGTAATCGTAGGGGTTTGACGGATATTTACGGTATCACCGTAGCTGCTAATCTCACCTTCGTAGTCAGTGTTTGAGATAGCTGCCAAAACAGTAGCGTCGTAAAAATTTTCAATGAGTTTACCTGACCAAATTTCAGGTACAAATGTTCCGCTTAACTGCGGATAAGGTGCGGTTACTGGAAAAGCCATTTTTTAAGTCCTAATCAAGCATTGTTTATGCGACCTTCTCGCTGTGCAGCGAAAATGTCACGTTCTATACGGTCTCGCTCTTTCTCACGCCCCTTGTATTTACCCTGCTGAACATGTTGGAAAAAAGTTTTAATGTCAGCAGAAGTATACGTAGGTAGTTCCTCCGATTGCGGCACACCTGCCGAACGGCTTCGTCCGGGTGCAACCTGCTTTTCGAGTTCATTGGCGGTAGAAGCGCCCCGATTGGTTTGTTGAGCAACTGGCTGTCCAGTTGAAGCCTTCCAAGTTTGAAAGAAACTAATAACACGCCCGGAGTCCATATTGCGCTGCGCATCATCTAAGTAAGTTTGCCGCGCAATACCAGTAAGTGGATCAATTGCTAGCAACCAAGTTTGAAAATCTTGATTGGAATTTACCTCTTGCCAGTCTGGAACCGACTGCTGCAGCTCTCCCCAGAACGCTTGCTCCGCTGTAGCTGCTTGTTTCTGCGATATCTGCTGCACTTGCGGCACTACGCTAGATTGCATCTCACGGATAACTTGCTCTAGTTGGTCAATACGAGCTTGCGAAGATGTTTGTTCTTCGCGGCTAACTTTTCGCATTACATCAATAGAGTCACCCCACTCCTCCACGTCAGCTTCTGTAATGAGCTGCTGTGGTTTAGGTGGCTCCTGCTGCGCAGGCTGCGCGCTCATAGACGTAATCAATTGCTCAAGCTGTGTAACTCGTCCTGCCAGCTCACGCTTTTCAGCGTGCAGTCTAGGGACTTCAGCATTGTACATCCCCTGTAGGGATCTCCATCTCTGCTCATAAGTTTCTTGCTCACCATCTGTGCTGCCCTGCTGCTGCTCATCAGCGGGCGACTGGGATACTTGTTGGGGCTCGCTGTCGGCGGTGTTAGTCTCTTGCGCTTGATCTTCTGTCTCTACAAGGTCGGGCGCATCGCCCTCCTGCGGAGTAACATCTGTATTAAGCTCGTCGTAGAGTTTCTGTACTGCCTCAGACTGTCTCCTAACTTGTACTGGTAAAGCCATACTGTACGCTCCTATCGGTGTGCGTGATTGGGCGGCTGTTATTTTAACTGTGCCGCGTATTCAGGGGACTTTTGAATGAGGTCTCTGACCTCACGAAGAACTTGGCACCGCCCCTGTGCTCGTGCCACGTTCGTTACTGGGATATCTGGTAACTTATTAAGTTCCCTCTGATACCACTCGTCGATATATTTTACAACAGCCGGAAACCCTTTTGCTACACTGGCAAAGTCTTGCAAAGTAGCAGGGTCGGGCTTTATCAAACCGTGCCCCCTGTATTCTGGTTCATAACAGTTTTAGCATCCCCGCCGCCCTTGGGTGACCCATCAGGCTGTGTTGGCGTAGGCGCGGGCTGTTGCTGCTGTTGCTGTGTCATTGCGCGTATCTTGCTTTGCGTAGTCACAGACTCTTGTTCTTTAGACGGGATTATGTCGTCAACCGGCATTTGTAAACCTTTCGCTACTTCGCGGAGTATAGCCGCGCGCCCGTCTTGGCCGATAATCTCTAAATCCATGGGGTTTGCGGTAGCGTTAAGGAACTCAACACGGCGTATATTGACCGTTTCCTTAACCGCAAGATTAATAGCACCTTTAGCAATAACCTCTACATCGCCCTTAATCGACTCATCTTCGTCGTATCGCATGTTGTAGAGAAACTGACGCTGTACAGTCGGGCGTATTATGTCGTTATCTATGTGCATAACCACCTGTCGTATGCTTTTACCAGCTGAACCCATAAGCATAGAAAGCCCAGACGCGGTTCTGCCCGCCCCCTGCACGTTCATATCGCCGTAAACGTACGCTGGAATGCCACTATGATCGTCCGCTAAACGAGAAAATCGGTCATAAACCGCCATTAGTTCGTTAGCCCTAGAATCAGGCTGCGTAAATCGCACCGCAGGCGCGGAAGACCCTAGCGGATCGTTCATAACCTGCCATATTTTCCATGGTGAAAGCTGAGTTATGTCCTCATTCGGCGGAATGCGCTCTAAATTAACCTCAACCTGCGGCCCAGAGGCTATAGCCATGTTATTTACAAGCGCGCGAGCAGAAGCATTACATACGCTCTGCAGGTCTTCTATAATTTCTGGTATGCCCCTGCCCCAAAATGCGCCGGGAGACTTAATAAACGAGGTTTTAGAGTAAGGTTTTTCGCCTAGTGGGTCGTAATTAAGCACAGCTTTAATAACGTAGTCACCTACTACCCAAACATTCGCGTCATACTCTTTTGCGGGGTCAGGTACTTCCTCATCAGACAGGCCCCACTCACGTAAATGAGTTCCTGTTACTTTTCCCCAGAATTCTAGCGCGTCGAAACTATCTACTGGCGTACGGTATGTATAGTATTTGCGCTCAAGCTGGTCTTTCTGCAGCTCTACGCCCTCACTAAGCCACGATCTGCCATTGCCTTCTTTTAATACTTTACGTATGGCATCGTCGTCGTACCCCGGAACCCCTATCAGCTCAGATAACTGCGTACGGGGCATACGATGCAGCTCAAACAAGTACCCGTCGTTAAGGTGAGTAACCCCCGGCTCTGGGTAAATGCTAAACGGGTCAACCCGCTCGTACTCTGGGCCAAGCTTTTCGCCAGCTTCAACAATAGTTTTACCTTCCGCGCTACGCTTGTACTCTAAAGTACGTTGCCGCCGGATAATAGGGCCTTTGGTAAACGCACAAGGGAACGTAACCAAATCAGTTAGGAACTCATTGAACGCCTCACCCCAATTCCCTTGCGAAAATTGATCTGTGATCTTTAGCTTCATCTTATCCGCGCGGTTCTGCGCTTCTTGCAGAACTCTAAAGCGGTATTCCTGAGACACAAGCTCTCTAAGCTCTTGCATCTCAGCTGCTGTAGGGGCCTGCCCAAGTTCCTGCAGCATTTGCATAACTCTATCGGCAAACTCGTCCTGTATTTCTTTCTGCTGTGTCGGGCCTATTTCTGGTATCGCAGTAGGCTGCAAATCCCACGGGGGCGTGCCTTGGTCAAGCAGTATATCGCGCAGCCAGCTCTCAGCCGCGCGGCACTTAACTTCTGTCAGCATCATATAGATCTCTGAGCCGCCTTGACGCGTTATCTGCGCTAGTTTCTCAGGCTCATAATCCCCATTGCGCTGACGTAAAGCGCGCAACATAATCGTCTCAATGGGCTTTTTAGCTATTTGCGCAGCGTCCCAACAAGTGCGTATATACGCGGTTAAGCCAAGTATTAACTCACTGCTCTGGCGCTCAGAAAGCGCTGCTTCAATGCGCTTCTGTTCTTGCTCATCAAGCTCTTTATTATTAACAACTCGCAAAAACGTTAAACCCGGCATATTCCGCCTTTATGTAAACGTGTCGGTACACACGTAAGTAATTGCAGTTATATACTGTAACTAAAAAATACGCAATAGAAAAAAACCCGCCGAAAGTCGCATTTAACCTCCGACGGGTCTTAGCTAGGCGGAGAAAGCCATGCTAGTGCTGCAGCTAGAAGAACTGGTGAGAGAGGAGCACCGTTACTAACAACACAGTACATAAATATCATGTCCATCCGCCGGAGGCAACTTTTTTTATCTCTCTGCGTCGCGCAAGCACTTCTCCCCCACCTGCTGTGCCAATGTGCAGCATCAAGTATTGCAGAGCTTCAGCGACGTGCGAGTGCTTATTTTTGTCAATAGACCCATTCTTAGGATGAAATCTATACCCACCCATCATAGCCGCCTTAAGCTGGCTGCAGCGTGGGTCAACAACAAACGCGCTATCACCGTCTACTTGCCGCATAAGATAGTCGTCAACCGCGTTAAGCCTAGCGCTGACCTTATTAGTTTTTGCTGGCAAAACGCGCATACCCTCGGCCTTAATAATGTCTACTGCACTACGCTCGTCTGTCTGCGCTCGCTGTACACCCGCCGGGTCAACAATAACTAGCACGGGCATACCAGAAAAACGCTCATGCAACAGGGGCTTAAGCACCGTCCGCACAAACCTCTGCACACCCATGTCGAAGCTAACTGCTTCATCATATATAAGCGTACGCCCACGAGGATCTTGCTGTCCTATTACAGCTGCAGGAGTCAGCCCTAAGTCCATACCTATGACAAGAGGTCTAACCCCGTTAATAATAGGATTGAGCGTCTTATGCGCCATGTGGTAGTCAGGTCGAAAATACTTGTAGACAGGCTGGCCCGCGCTCGACAGGCCATACTCCCCGTCGATGAACACCCGCACATACTCCTCTGACCTACCCTGCGTGTCGTAGTACTCATCCGGCAAGTTCTCTATGTTCTCAGCGTACGCAGAGCGCCCGGACGGTTGCTTAAACACCGACCAGCCATTGTCGTTATAGCTAACCCCATCTTTAGGGTCTAGCTTCTCCATCTGGTAATACCACCACGTATCCATCGTCGGCGGGTTAGTATCCCCCCACATACCATGCCACGTCGGGCCTCCGTCTTTGGAGGAGGGGAATCGTCCAATACGCTTAGACATAGCGTCTACAATCTCAGGCGCTATATCCCTACACTCGTTAAACCACGCAAACGACAACTCTAGTGAGTTTAAATTAGCCACATCGTCCGCGTCATCCAATGCCCTAAACATAATCTCGCACTCAACATCGCCTACCTCAAAAAAGTAAGTCTTAGTAGTACGCATATACCGCCCGCACACTCCCGGCGGGAACCAATCCAAAAACGTCTTAATCGTCGTGTCCTGCAGCTGCCGCGCAGTCTCCCGCACCACAGCCGCCCTCGTCCTGCGCTTACCTGTATTCGGGTCAGGTTTTTGCAAACTCGCCCTACGCACAACCTCAAACGAGCAGGTCACAGACTTACCAGACCCTACTGGCCCCATCAAGACGCGCATTTTAGCGTCGTCAACCATAAACTTTTCGCCCGTATACGGCGGTTTGTAGTCAATCTCTAGTGCCATCTGGCTCTCCCTTGCCTAGTAATATAACTATAACCTCACGCGGCCTCTTTCGTTTGGCGGGTATAATTTTAGTTTTGAACGAATGCCCAGCTTGGGCTAATTGTTTTTCCAGTTTTAAGCACTCTCTAGCTGTGCTAAACCTAGCAGCAGGTAGCCCATCGTACGTGCTGCTAAACTGTTCCAACATCATCGTACTCTACTGCTTCAACAACCCGCTCCTGCTCCATGGTCATAGTCTTCTCTTGCCCAGCTAGGTTTATAGTTATTTTAACGCCTCCAGCGCCCCCAGCAGAGTCATCAGACTCTTTGGTCTCTAGTCCAGCCCACTTGACCGTACTCTTTATCAAGTCTGCTTTCACCGCAGGGGACACATCAGGGCTGTGTATTAAGCCCCAGCTGGTAGTAAGCAGCTCCTCGGCCTGCGCTTTTGCCTTAAGTTTAAACGTAAGTCCTTTCTCACAGATGTCCTCGCGGTATGCGGCTACCCGCTTTAAAAAAACTGGGTCTTTATTAAATATGAGGATCTCTGCGCTCTTAATGCCATGGCGCTGCTTAACTTCGTCGATAGTTTCGCCACTGCCCTCAAGAATTAAAGCTATGTCAAAGGCTAGGCGGTCTGTCCACTTAGTGTGGAATAAAGGGAGATTGTCCATAAAACGAGTATAGGTGCGCTATGGGGCTTGAGCAATACTTTTGGCGCAAAAGGTTTACAAACTTTACACCTTGCTTTTTCGGGGTCTTGCTTTAAGCGGTTTACTATTATAGCGGGGGGGTCCGGTTTTCCATGTCCGACTACCCCCCCCGTCGCCCCTACGTGCTAGCGCGAAAGAACAAAGACTAAACAAATACGATAGATAAACTTGACAGAGATGTAACGTTATGGTTCAATAGAAACCGTTGGAGCAGCGCAGCCAACACCCACTAACGGGACAACGCGCACTGACAGGAGATAGGCAATGCCTTATAAGACAAGCAGTACTGAACGCGACACATGGTTATTCGTAGTCGCTAACGAGAAGCAAGCTGGTGGTATAGACGTATCGGACGCTCTGAC
>WLWD01003213.1_pt1 | contig 69047 bp, 36 predicted proteins | sample 6712731 | NCBI WGS metagenome assembly WLWD01 (sample SAMN12718690, study PRJNA576275) | sponge metagenome | isolation source: marine sponge | host: Mycale hentscheli | place: New Zealand: South Island, Marlborough, Capsize Point | collected 2014-11-01 | reverse complement strand
CCCTTGTAGTTATCGTAACTGGCCAAATTTGCCACTTTTCCTGTTGTTTTTTTAAATTTATTTTAATTTATGTATTTAACTAGTTAGAGCAGCTGCTAAAGTATCAGCTGGGGGTGTGGGTAGCCCCTACAACCAACTTTACTATGTGAGTTACCATTCCAGTATCAACTACTTCAGTGAAGATATCTAGTGTGGAACAAACCATTTATTACACTCTGATTTATCATTTCATGACCATTTGTTTATTTTTTAAGCAAAAATGTTATCTTTACCCTATGTAATATTACTTACTTGTAATATAAGACTTAATGAATCAGAAAAAATGGCACCATACAATTTTACATTGTAATTGTGTTATGTTTTCTCAAGTATAGGACAAGAGGGCATAGTTTTGCAGAAGTGAACTATGTAGTATAATATGTATGGATACTATATAGTTTATAACTTTGCCAACTTTTTAGAGCGTACGTGTAGATTACCACATAGTATACAAAACTTTTGCAAATGGCAATGTAAATTCTGTAAACTTCCTATTTTAACTTTGTGAAATGTATTGGAGGTAGGAACAAGGTCCTTCTATGAATAAGTTACATACTTGTAGATATTAGTATGAAAGGTATAAAAAATAATAATGCTCACATCTGCTATTATTGCTTGCAGAGTCTCCAGAATACTCACATGTCATTACTTTTTTCACGGAGGATGCATCCATTGTACTAAATGGTGGGAAACGTGTAGAAATCTACTGGTCACCGGAGAGCATAGTGTCTTCTACCCTAGAAGAGGACTTCCTTGTTGACATTGAAATGCAAGTACAAGTTTACAATCAGTTCAACAGAGAATACGCGCAATATTCACTCCAAGTTCTTGCATCTAATACTGAAAACGATGGAGCAGAAACAGTCACTATTAGAGATAACCTTGTGGTTGGTTGCCTAGGCATCACTCAGGGGGTGAGGTTCAATATCTGTCCAGTTTTAATTCGGATAGCAATCAGTGAGGGGCAATCCCTTCCGACAGATGCAGTAATATGGAGTGGAATGGCTTTCCTCAACTCATCTTATTCTCCTCAGTTCACCATGACACAGTGCAGTGGATGGAATCAGGTAACATCTGATTCTTTGAGGTTGAGAAGACTGCCACCTTGTCCACCAATGGAGAACATTGCTAGATCAGACTCTTCCTATCAAATAGAAGACATGACGTCATTAGTGACTAGGAATAGGGAGTATCACTTTACCTTCATGAGATACTTTCACCCTGGAGTAGGAAATTGTTACAGACAGAGCGTGTAAGCTTTAATCAAATACTCTGTACATTAAATTTGTTTGAAATGATGTTATGGCAATAATTCAAAAAGATAAACAGACCCCTAAATTAGGTATACAAATAAGATTAAGTGTGTTTCCATATGTTGTGTTACAGGCCTTTTTTAGACAGATCTGGACAGCAGTGCTGCTATGGTACTGATGGAGTGCTGACTCAGCAACCTATTGGAGGCAGTGCCGACAGGGTTTCTCCAACACGAAACTATTACGAGCATATCATTCAGGACTTGCTTCCATTTATACACTGCTGTAAGGAGGAAGATTCCATATTGTGTCCTGACTACTTCATCCAAAGACCAGGAGGACGAGCAAATGGATACAGTTTCATACCTCCAGGTAGAACAAATAGGACTAGAGTGTGCTTCATCACTTTATAATGTGTCGCACATCTATATCTATAACAATATATAGAGTAAGCTAAGATTTCAGATTAAAATTTAACGAATTGAACAAACATATGTACATAGCATGTATATCAATGTAGTTTGTTGAGAATAATTCCTACCATGCTGTATAATTGTTGTATTAGTGTAGCTGATTGGATACACTGCTCAATTACATGACTATTTGAAAGTGGGAAAAAAAACCCATGAGAAATGGCCATAAAATCAACACTACTAGAAATGTACAAACAAGTTTAATATTGCCTTTTTTTGTGATATATTTATTAGTTGCTTATGTGTGTGATGCATTTTCTTGCTTTAAATCATCATCTATTTCATCTGACTCATGACTAGCTCTATTTTCATTCTGTTAGCAATTGCAGTGGGTGACCCCCACATGGTAACTCTGGATGGGCACAAGTACACTTTCAATGGTAAAGGAGAATTCATCCTCATACAAACTACCAATGATGACTTTGCACTCCAAGGAAGAATGGAACAAGTAAATGACAATGCTGGAAACCTAGCTCCTGGCACTGTCTTCACAGCTCTAGCTGTGCGGGTTATATCCACAAACACACATGTGCAATTACAAGTAAACAAGTTATCTCAGACATTGAGAGTGTTTAGAAACAGAAAGGAAGTCATTTTCACCTACGCCACAAAGAGAGAATTTGATGATGTCATATTTGCTGACCAAGGAAATAACTCTGTGAAGATATGGATGAGTAATGGTGTTACTTTGGAGGTGGCTGTGAGTAGCGAGGTGATCTCCAGCATATTTGTAAGTCTGCCGAAGTCTATGATGAGGACAACTTCTGGTCTGATGGGATCATTCAATGGAATAAAGAACGATGATCTACTACCTAGGAATGGAGCTAAGCCCCTCCCACTTGATGATACGATTGAGAATATTCACCATAAATTTGGAATTACTTGTAAGTTATTCAGAAAATGATACATATAATTATGTAGAATATATGTATTAATTCTTGATGAACATGTAGCACTCAATAGTGCATGTGTAATGCAAGTAAAAATTTGCTTGTACAGATCAAGCAATGTTATTGATAGCAAAAGTTGTAAATGTGAGCCATAGTTAGTAATCAGATTATTATGTAATGAAGTCAAACATCTTGCTTGTTTCTTGCAACGTCATTGTTCCAGCCCGGTGATTATAAACTTGATGAGAGCATGGGATACATGTATGGCTAATTACAGTTGTCTAATAAAAGGTTGGTATAAAGTGTGTGTATAATGGGATTTTTTAACAATGCTATAATTTTTCCTAAAAAATAAAATGTTTTATGCATGTTGTTGAATGCTGTTTTATAATGTCTATAAATTTTGAAATCACAATGTAGGGATTGTAAAGAATGCATCTGAGAGTATTTTTTCATACAATCCTGGAGAAAGCTGGTCTCATTTCTACTACCCAACCTACACGCCCACCTTTGCCCCTACATTTGATAATGCCACTCTGGAGAAAGAAGCCAAGAGAAGATGTGGAGATGATAAATTCTGCTTATTTGATGTAGCTGCCACCAAGCGGGTGGAAATTGGTGCAGCTACAATGAAGGGACTGAGTACACTAGAGACTATCACTGAAATGGCAAAACCAGGTGTTCATAAGATTCTTGCTTGGTCATTTATTTTTTTTATCTATTTCTTCATATTGTTAATTTACTTCTTTGTATTTTTAGTGATATGTGATCCAAAGTGTGACAATGGTGTTTGCATGAAGAACAACACCTGCCATTGCTATCCTGGTTATTTGGGAGACAGATGTGCTGAGAAAGGTTATTTTATTATACTATGCTTATTAGTACTGTAAGTCAATACTGTTTTTAATCTATGAATGTAGCCATTGAAGAATGTGCAGTCAACAATTGCAGGAACAATGCCACTTGTGAGAGAAGGGCTATGATATCTACCTGCATATGCTTGCCTTCATTTACAGGAATGTTCTGTGAAAAGAAAAGTTAGTAATAAAAGCTTTTAATCAAGTAATATAATAACATACTTGTAAAACTGGTCGTATGTATGAAAGCAATGTTAACACTAAAGTTTCAGACAAAATCGTGATTTCTTTTGTGTTACTATAAATATTATATATATATTTACATATAATTCATTAAAAAACAATTCTATTGTTTGTTTAATTTGCTATACTCGATGCAATATAATTATAAGAAGGGACATTTCTGTCCAAGAAACATGTGCAAGTATAAGTGTTTTGTAGTAAGATTTATCTGATAAATTTTATATTGTAACCACACATAATTATAGATATGCTATACAGATAGCTAACTACATTACAAACCTGAGATGCAATGATAGATAACTGGTAGATTCTGGTATGCAGCTGTAGGCAGATAGTTATTACCGCCTTTCTTGTAGCAGAATTTGGCCTTTAGGGGACAAAATACGGAGGTACGCAAAATTGCGTATTTGGCCACAGATTGGTGACGATTATATTCAGGAGTAATATCAATTTTGGTGACTACGATTTGAAACTATAGGTAATGCGTAAGTATCTTTGCGCGTATGGTTTAAACCAATAGGATGATCGCAAGTTTCGTATTTGTTAAAAATAACTATTATGTAAAGCAAAATTGTACATAAGTGTATGTGTAGCTATGTAGAGAAGTTTCTATGCTCTATATTGAACATACTTTTTGAAAAGTTAGAAAAAATGTAGTATGTTTGAGATTAATTCTTATTATGATGCATGTATGTGCTCTTTCGAGAAAAATCATTAATGTTAGCATTTATAGACCGTGTATAATTAATTCCATTAATTCAATTCTAAGTAACATTTGGTCAATAAGGTTAGAGTTGAACATAGACGAGTCTTTTTGAGCATGTATTAATTTTCTAGCTCTTTAATAGCACTTTTCTTGATGCACATAAGGGTGTCACATGTGTATTGTGTGTTGCTGGTATTATTTGTACTATTGCAATACTGTTGATTAGGTATGAACTTTATAGATGATTTTTAAAGAGATTTAGACCATTTGTATTACTTGCAGTTATCATTGCTCCTTTCAAACTGAGTTTGTTGAATGGAAGCCCACGAGTGGTAGGATCAAATGTATACATGGAGTTCTCCTCCAATAGACAAGCTACTGTTCAGTGCATACTAGATGGCATCTCAACAGACTGTAAGTCAATATTATAAGCTTAATTATTAATCTCCAGGATCTCCTTATTACTCTGAAATTAAAGATATTTTAGACATATTAAATAATATGGATTCACATTCTAAGCTTTATAACAGGTTCAGTTTATTGCTTATTGATAAATAGAAACTTTCTATGAGTTGCTAACCATGGCAAGTGATTTATGCATTCATAATAGCAACTTTGAACTCTATTTTTTTTATGAGACTGCAGGTACTCCTGGAAGCATGCAATACAGCAATGTGTCAGAAGGAGCTCACATTCTCAGGATTGTGGCAAAGAGTGAAGATAAAAATGTAACACGAGTTGTCAGACGATTTTATGTTGGTGAGTTGAAAGTATTTCTTTTTTGTATAATATTTATTACATGTTGTTTTATAAGTATGCTGACATGTTCTTTATTGTTGTGACTAAATGATATAATTTGATGTGATACAAATGTTGAATTTTCCCTATACTTTTAACGTTCGATAGCCTTGAACACAGCTATGCAATTCAATGAATAGTGTGATAAATAATATTATAGCTATTTCAGTAAGAGTGTATTATATTAGTGCAAAGCTTAATAATACTAGTGATGTGCTCTAATAGCACAAAATAGCGAAGCGAGCTATGCATGTTCCCTGTAATTGCAGCTATTCCATGCATGCTTGGTGTGGCTACAAAATACTGTCAGATTCTTTACTTTGCTACCTGTTTCTGTTTTCGTTTTTGCTCTCCTCCTCCTTGCCCTGTCTTTTTCATTTCTTATCGCTCTCCTTACTAATTTTTCTTCAGGAGTTTCTAACGCCCTCAAAGCTCTTGACCGAGCGTTTCTAACGTTTTGTCTACTGGGCATCGCTACTTCGTACGGCGGGTAAACAAAACAAAATGTTGCTAAGAAGGTTACCCGGCCCGTGCAAGCGCGTAGGAGAAAGGGTACATATGTACGCCCACGCAAGAACAAAAACAATTTCTAGACCTAAATATATATATATATCGCGAACTCATTAGAGAGTCAGCTCCGCTCGCTTCGCTCGCTTCGCTGAACTAATACTATTTTCTATACAATATGTTGCAGAAAGAGTAGTAGTTAGTGTACCTGAAAGTAATGTATTTCAAGTGCTATTGTATTGTATTGGTATATGATGTTTGCAACACTCAGTTTAGTTTCAGTTTAATTTCATTAGGGCCCTGTGCTGTTCACTTAATTGGAGATGGCATCTCTGTCGGCAACGGCACAGCAGCTATCACATTTGTGGGAACGCGTGAGGTCACATCATTCCGATGCAGAATGGACCAGATAATTTCTCTTTGCCGTAGTCCAGTCAGGTACACTGGCCTTTCTCCTGGAGTTCACAGGATGATTGTTGTGCCTTTGGGCTGCAAGTTCAAGACCGGCGGCAAAATATCGGAGAAATTTGTCATTTAAAACTTCTTTGCAAAATTAACTGCATAAACGAAAGTTAGTGGATAGATTACTGATTCATGTTTAGTATAGCTAACTGTATTCAAGACAAAATTATAGTAATAGATATAAATGTGTACTTGTAGTTATTAGCAATAAAATTTATGTAAACAACATTATTCATTACCAATGTAGGCTATGTAATGGTACAGATGAATAATGTGGCAAGCAAGTATATTGCAATGATCTTCTGTTGCCTGCTATAAATAACTAACTAAATCATAACCCTTTTGACTCTTGAAAAATACTTTAAACAATTGTTTCATCTTTGAGAGCCAAGAAGCATCAGTACTTCATATTATAGTGTTGCTTTATATGATAGCTAGGCCTTCAAAATCAGGCTGACGGAACTGTAGTACTAGAATTCATAACAAGTCTTCACAATACATGTGATCACCCTGAGACACTGCCATGCTGCCTGCTTGATAGTGAATCCCACCAGTCCAGAGCCTGGATGGCACAGATGGTTTGCCAAGGTACAGTTAGAGAGTCACTTTGTCATTTCATAGCATGTCCAGCTGGCTCCATTTATTTTAAAGGCCATTCTGATGTATATTGACAAATGGTTTTGTGGATTATTGGTAGCTACATCATGATTAATATAAAAAAAGATTTCTTTCCCCTTTAGCAAGTTAATAAATGCACAAGAAATAATGAATTCCAGTAAAAAGTTAACTACGAGCTTAGTACGCAGGACTATGTTGACATGTAGTTGACAAGGTTAGTCAGACTTGAGAAGACAAGTTATCAACTAGGCAGAGTTCATATTATAATTAAGACAATAAATATACGTTTTGTCATGTCAAAGTCAATTCGGATATGCTTATACCATTTTATTACAACCTATACAATGTGTCATAGATGAGTGTACTCATTTTCAGAAATATATATTATATACACACACCGTAATGAGACATCAAAATTTTGTCATTCTTAGCTATAGCTAATGGTCATATTTATAAGCTATTTAACACCACACAATTAAATGCTGTAATAGTATAACATGAGAGTATATTTAATTAACTGTAAAAAATATTGATATATGATGTATCAGCATAGGGAGGGAATTATCAATCCTATCTAGGAAAACAAAAAAAAAACTATAATGATGAGAGTATAACATAGCAGGTACCTATTGAAAGAATGCTAGTTATCATTAACCAAGCTTGCAAAAATGGAATGCAAGAACATAGCAATGATATGAGTTAGAATAATTAGATATCTTGTTCCCCAATCTTTCTGAAATAACCAATGAAGCAGCTGGTACTCTCTATACAGCAGCTAAGCAACAGCAATAGTTTGGACCACAGTGCTGCCCTTCGTGATAGCTAGGTGACCAATAAACTTTGAACCCAATTGAAGGAGATGTTAGAGTACTTGGATTACTAACAGGCCTGTTAGGATACACGTGAATCGCCCCAAGGCACTGCCACTGCTGCTTGCTCGACTGAGTGTCCAAATTGTGCAAAGCTTGGAGGGCACAAATGGTTTGACAAGGAGCAGTTACAGAGTCACACTGCCTTTTCACAGCAAACGTCCAGCCAGCTCTATTTTCTTTAATGGCCATGCTGGTGCACACTGACTGAGCTATTGTCTCATACTCACTGTGCGTACTGCTCGGAGCTAAAACAACAGGTGGGGGTGCCTCAACCTTGACTTTTTCTGTCTTTTCCAGACTACTTTCTGAGCAAGAAAACATGAAGATCCAGATGAAAAATACTACACCAATAGCAGCTGGAAATAAATTATTTACTGTCTTCTCTATATTAATGTATGCCAGCAAGATAAGAAAAACAGCTCCTATTGTCCATAGCAAAATTAATATGGCAGAATTTGCTTTCAAAGTTCCAGTGATTCCAAGCACAAAAGCAGCTGTGCACATGGCAACTATAAACATACTAGCAGCAGCAACAGGATGCTCCTTTGCTTGTGAAATGGCATCTTCTATGTCTTGCCTGAATAGGGTAACTCCTAGAGCAGAAAACATGGGACTTCTGTGTTGAAAAGAAGACCCTTGAGAAGCCATCTTGTCATAAACAGGGCTAAACAAACTTTCATGGTTCAAAGGTCAGTAATGTAGCATAGCACAGGAACCACAGATGGCTGGTTCGTTGCTTTTGTGGATTGTGGGTACATTGATATGCATTTGGGAATTAACTGTTTCCTATTATCCTGGATGTGGAAGCCACACACACTATTGATGTAAGTGACCTTGTCAGAATTGAACTTGGTGTAGCTTGCTATAATAGAAAAGAAAGACTTTTCATGAGCTGAAGATGAAAGATTGAATACTTTATCTACATCATTTATTATGAATACCATTTATGAGCACCAAGGTGAGTGCTCTATCCCACCCACCAAGATAGCTAAATGTAACCCATTCACTGCTTGAAAAGATGCTCATAGGCTCAATTGATAGGTGAGACTGCAGTTGGTAAGGTTGCTAAACAAAGGCTTTGCAAAGGAATAATAGGCTATGACCGCCTAGATTAGTTCCATGAGAACACCACTTATGTTTTTTATGAGTGTGATGGGGATAAACTGCCTACGAATCAGTAATCAATCCTGAACATATGGGTCATCCCATAGTTGTGTCTACAGCCAACTATGTAAAGGATACCACTTTTGCACAGCCTCAATTTATGCTATGACAACCTCCTAACTAATAATTCTATGTTGAGGGCAATACACTCAAAACATGAATGAGAAAACTTAAATGTGTGTACAAATAAAAAATTCAATTGAAAATGGATGATCAAATAATTTGTAGTTATTATTTAGTGAAGCAACAAAATTATTTTATTGTCTACAAATTGCATTTCTTTTCTGCAATAACTAGTTTAGAAGGTTCTTACAGTGTTACTGAATGATCTTCAATACTAATGCTTTCATGTTTTAAAAAAAATACAAAAATTATTAATAATATTGCACTTACTAAATTTGTGCACGTATGTGTGTGTATGTGTGTATGTGTGTATATGTGTGAATGTTAGCACCCACCTATAATGCAATAAATCAATTAGAAATAAAAATGATTAAAATAAAATTGTGTATGCTATGAGCTACTCCTAAATTTACAATGTATTTATTCGAAGAAGACAGCACAAAATAATAAAAAGTTACATGAATCAAAATACAGGGATTGTTAAGCTTTAGATGACAAAGGTGTCACTGATTCTTCCGTCTTTACTTGATACACACCCGGTGGGCTCAATGACAACTCTGTGGTTGCCCTCAGCCAAGTTTTTGTAATGAAGAGGACTTTGACAGGGAAGTGGCCTGCTTCCGTCTAATTGACAACGATAGGAAGTGACATCACTGGTTCCAGAGAATTGTAAGGTAACATTCCTTTCACTGATAGTTCTGCCTCCATTAATAAGCTGGACGGCACAAGGACCTGAGAATGAGATAGTTGTCTAATGTAATTGGTGCTCTGATGACACACATATTATTATATACAATTTATTTTTCTAGACTAATGATGGTTAAAAATTAATATAAAAGCAGGACTACCAAAAACTAATTAGAAACTCTATTTTCATGTGAAAGTACATATTATTGTTAAAAACATTTGTGATCAAATTGGGTTGCTTAGCAAAAAAAACACGAAGTAGTTTTGGTGACCACAACATATCCGTATCATAACAATGTGACCTGTATGCGTTCCAGTGCAATATTAGCAATTGCTTTGTGCACGATCCGATTTTTTCTATTACTATAAACAGTCATCTCTGCATGGTGTTGCCCTATGACATCCAGAAGGTATGACTACAAGATTGGCAAAAGAACAATAGAATATTTGCTAACAATTCCAGTACTTTTCCTCACACTTACACTCCTCCCCTTAGCAATACCTTTACTAATACATACTTCTCATTTCCCATTCACCATCTTGTCTACTTCTCTTGCTTCCAACATAATCAGTATCATATCATCTGAATATTCTGAGCTTACAGAAGAAAAGACTTTCTTCTTTTGGAGGGACAGAAGAAGGTCAGGGAAGACTGGAGTAAGTAAAAGAAAGGGTATAGCTGAGACCATATTAGCACCAAGCATATTCCCGGGGAAAGAAATTAGAAAAAATAAACTTGAATACCATGTCTCTGGGAAAACTATTTCTCACGGTCCTGGGTTAGATTCACAGTGGTGACCAAATATTTTTAATTTCTGTATTATTAAAAAAAAAAAGAGAGAGAATAAATCGAATGAGCAAAAGAAGGCTGAGAGAGAAGTAATAAATTAGTGGGGAGTAAAAAAAATTCAGCTAATAAAGAATCTTTGAAAAAAGTGAAATTTTGTTTGTCTGTTGAGAGTAAGACTGTAGCATAGCAGTACCCCTTAACAGTGTAAATGCAGAATTGGAGCGTTTGTTTGCTGGCTGGTTGTTGTAGCTCAGTAGCAAAGCGCTTGTGCGCTAAGCAAGTGGTCCTGGGTTCGATTCCCGGTGATGACCAAATATTGTTAATTTGTATTGTTAAAAAAAGCCTGTGAAAGAGAGAGAATACATCGAATGAATTTATTAATTGTTAGATAAATGTTCAATGTAACATGTTTTTGTGCTATTTATTTGCTAAGCAGCAGCTGTAACACGTAATAATATTTTCACATGCACTTGTTCACAGGATATGCCAACACGCAAGATATGCCAACACGCAAGATTTACCTTGTATTCACTTAGTGACTTGACTATTTGGAGAAAGGAATTTCAAGCAAGAGAATACTGATGAGTATGGTGTAGAAAACAAATGACCTCCAATAAGTTTACAAGCCTTAATTTTGTCCTCAAAATTTCAGATATTTCAGAGACAACCTAATTCAGAGGGGTTAACTCTTGGATGATATGGGTAATGATTGACAAATTAAAGGGTTCTAATTCGTGGAGTATGGATGAGACGACCTCCAAGCTACCACAAAAAATAAGGGAGGGTCAAAGTTTAAAGTGACATACATATGCCCACAAACAAAATAAAAAAATATCCCTGATTTTTTGACAATGTTACCCCTGATAGTGCCTCGCTCACTTTGCTCATCCGCCAATCACATTGTCATTCTCATTTCCATACTGTTTGGAGCTTTTTAGCTTCCATACTCTCTTGGACAACCCTGAACCACCTCCAATTTTTAAATTTTTAATGTCTTTTTATTATATTAGTATTACATTACAAGTCCATTGGTGGAACTACATAATCATGTGTTGGGTTAATGCTACATTTATGACTGGTAGGTTACATACTTTTGATATCTTGATGTGCATGAATTTTAGGAATACTAGCTGAAAACAACATAAATGACTAACCATAGTTTATTGATATTTGCTAAAATATCATCCAAATCAAACTGTCATTAGATCAAAGATGAATATTTTAACTATGGTAAAGCATTAAAATACAGGCCATAAATAAGACAAATTAAATATATATTTTGTAATTTTTATTCTAATGGTGTCTCTCACACTTCAAGTATACATACTAGCAAACACACCTAATTAAGACTTCCTGATTAATAAATGTGAGCGAATTTAGAGTTTCTATACTCTAAAGCTGTCTGCCTGCATGTATGTTTTTTATTTGAATTGACTTTATAGCTGTAGCTAACTCAAACTGTTATTCTTAACACTGTGAGAGTACTATGAAGAACAATTAGGCTGGATGGGGATAACAACACATATTTAACATCATTCAACTAATTTATTGTTTCTATGTGATTTCATTGTGATAAGCATGTTAGTAAAATAGACATTTATTTACTTTATCTAACCTGGTTTTGGAAATTTGTACAATGATCCATCATTGGAAGGTCTTGTTGAAAAATATATATCACATTTTGGAGTGATGTCATGCTTACAGCAGAGCACATATGGCAGTAGATCTCTCATTACATGAGAATAATAGTTACTCAGAGGAGAACTGGCATCTGCACTACCACCACGATCATTCTGAATTAGTACACCATTGTTTCCATAGCAACACTGCTGACCTCTACCATTATCAGGTCTACAAAAAAATGCCATTAAAAACATCCAGAGACGCTACTAAAATAATATGTATGTGGACATAATTACTAAATGCAATTAAATGTGGCACTGTAACAAATATTAAATTATAGGGTATACTAACAGGATAACAATAATGCAGAATTTTAGGTCACACAATTGACTTGAATAGAGATACTGGGCCCTATAGTCACATTGTATCTGTACCAGACCTTCATTTGCATAAAGATTCATACTATACATTAATATATTGTATGTACATTCTTTCAACTTTGCAGACATTCATTGTTTTAATACGGGTATATAGTATCACAATAAGATTAACTTCTAGTTTTAATTTAAACTGAAATGTAATATCTAGCAGCAAACCATTGAAGTGTATTAGTGCAACACATGCACTATCAGCACACAACTGAATAGTAGTTTTTCTAGTTTAAAAGCATCTTAAAAAATTATGAGGTATTCTCATACACAAATCTTTAAAACTTCACTAGCCATAATATAGTATTTCACTTCAGCAGTTGCAGAACATGCACTGAAGAACAGTCATGTCATAGATTGAGACACTACTGAAGTCATAGATGCACGAAATCAATACCAAAGATGCTATTTATAGTCTTGGCACATCATAATTAAGAGGAGTTCTATAAATAGAGATGAAGGACTCTACCAATCAGTGTATAACTATCTCATTCTTAGAAATAACAACTCTATGTCCTAAGGCTCATTTTATCTTAAGGCATCTTTCCATAGTGATGATTAATGCACGTTTGTTTATCTTTATCACCCTCAGGCTTCTTGTAATTTCAATTATTTTTATTCTGATGTGGGCTGCTGTATAGTGTGTCAAAACGTCTATATTATAAAATTATGGCCAGTAAAGTAATAATAAAGACTTGTTTAAGAATCTTTAAGATTATTCATTAGCTGATATGCTGAATTTCATTATATACTTGAGTAAATGCTCATGTATTTAGGTCTTAGGTACTCTCAGGTCTACCCAAAGAAATATTTGGCTTGAAAAGCTTGAAAGTATTATACTAACTCCATTTCTTTAGCAATGCGCTACTTATTTCAAACAACATTACATAATATGTACATAAAAATAAATACAGAAATAAAAATACATTCTACTAGTATAATATGTATTCCTTGTATCCTTTTTTAAACAATAATAGAATATAAAATAAAAACTGAAATGACTGAGATACCTAGTTTGCCTGTAGCATGCCGATACTCCTGAATGAAAGTAGTTCATGAACATTTTATGATATCCAGTATCAGAAGTAATTAACGATGTGAAATCTTCCAAAATGTATTGCTTATGGTCAAAACTTGCAACCAGTTGATTTGGTGGGCAAGGAGGCAAACTTGTAAGTCTTGTTACCACCTCATTATCAAATACGTACCATCTCCAACACTGTTCTATACTATTTGAAGCTTTAAAGAACATAGTACCACTCCATATTGTTATTCCTCGTGGAATACTTTGTCCTCCACTAGTTGATACACTGATGTGAAAGGGACATATAGAGTTGTAAGGAGATAATGCACAGAAATCTGGTGTGTTCAGTATAGTAATATTTTCAGCTCCATCATTTGTAGTAGTAAGCAAAGGAATTGGTAGAGGAATGTATCTTGAATGAAAAGCTAATAATCCAGTAATACTTATATCCACCATAATATTGCTATTAAATATTCCATTAGGATTGAGCAATTGAGGATTCCAAGTAAGCTGCAATACGTCTTCTTTCTTGAACACCACTGATCCATCCCTTCCATTAACTGAAAGTGCATGACCTTGTTCTGGTGATACTAAATTACAGAATGCAGTTAAAACTTTAATGAATGCAACAATACTTTAAATATTGGATATTTTGCAATCTATGTAAAGTATCATTAATATTCTTTTCTCTTATACGAATACTTAATATATAAAACATTGGTGATGCAAACATTCACAGGAATAAACTCTATTCTCTACCAGAATGGAGAAAACATGAAATTTGCTGAATACGTGACAATAGAAAGTTCCAATTGTTTGATTCCATTAGTAATTGTGCATTAATCACAGTTAAAATTGCTTCCAAACCTTACTTCCACTATATAGTCTGAGGTATAAATAGATATCTTAATTAAAAATTGGAGTGGATTAAAAGGTGAATAGACAGCAAATGGTGAGCAAGCTAGCCCAACATAAAGGAGAATATTGAACATATACTTTAAATCAAAGTTATTTAAAAAAAATGGCATTACTATAACTATTAAGTATTCCAGTAAATGAATAAGTATGATAAGCATAATGTTTACAGAAGGCAAATGCACTTTGGAGTCTAATTCAACACACAGGATGACAAAACAATAATGGAACATGAGCTGCTATAGAATTCAGTTTCCGTTATGAATTTAAAATAAATTTTAGTTTATTTTTAATTCACATAGTAAGCTTTTTATCCTTTGCTTTTTACTAGTGATTGCAAATCCAAATCTAATGACACTGAAACCTGTAACAAGGACTTTTTAGCTTCCTTTATCACACCATAATTGTGGAATATAGATACATCAATCTAAATACAATTTGTCTTCCTACATGTTTCTAAATATGTTTTTATTATCACTATCAATTACCAATAAACCCATAAATATCAATAAAGAAATCCATAAATAAGAAACCCATAAATAATTAAGAATGGATATGAAACACAGAAAGGGAGATAACATTTACTTTGGTGAGCGGACAACTCTGTTTAGGAGGCGGAGGAGTAGGAGAGGGGGAAGTCCTAATTCCCCTCTGCCCTCTGTATCAAAACTTCTTATCTTTTATATAAAATACGCTTGTGTGACAGTAACAATAATGGTGTGTATTCATGAATAATTCCTTAGCTGAGCTGGGTTGGTAAAGCATCATCATTAACTGAATATTTAGCGTCAATGGGTAAAATGTCATTAGCTGAATGAGTAAGTGTCACTTGCTGAATGACTAAGCGTCCTTAGCTGAATGGGTAAAGGATCTTCACATAAGGAAGGCGATTAAAAAAACAAGCTGATAATATTGACAAGGAAGCATTAGCAAAGTTCAGAAGGCAGAAGTATAGAGAGACTGAGAAGCAAACAGAGATTAACAAAGGAGGTATATAAGAAAAGCTTTGAAGAAAGGGAGCAGGAGAGGGAACTGATCAACTAAATTAAGTTGTGATAGACAATAATCACAATAGATACAAATATAATTATTATGCTGCTGCATTCCTAATTAATTTTTTTTAGCACACCAAGCACCACTGTGTGGTGGGGTACTAGCTGGCATAATCCAAATGTGCCTAATTTTTATGTTCCAAAAATTGAAATTCACCCTCTGTACATTAATGTATTCTAAATCAGCTACAGCATGCTGATAGAAACCCTGGCCTCAAGCAGTACTAGTTGTATCGTGTATATTTGTGCTCTCGTTAAAAAACTCTTGCTTGTTTATGGCATCCAGCAAGTGTTTAAGTTGACAATGATGCCACAGAGACATCCGACCTACTGTTGTCAAAGGTAGCAAGCAAAAATTGCAGCACAGACCTACCATTCACATAGATTTACCACTTTAGCCGATCTCATTGGTAGCAACAGTCCTTACTTTAATTTTAATGATACTAATCAAACTGTCATTCCAATGTCAACCTCTTTTAAACTCATTAATTGACATAATTATATCAACTTATATCATTTTATATCCTGTACTAATATACAGAATGACGAATAATTATAATAGCCCTAATGACCATTTGCTTATGATAAGCTATTGCTTTAGTTTTGTTCAGCAAAAGCACAGAAAGGATTAAATTAATTGTTCACTGTTTCAAACCTATAAGTACTTACCTTTTAGGCATGATAGCTATATATTATTATACATAATGCATGACATTATCCGTGTTCAATATTATCTTAATAACATATGATTAATTCAGAGAACTATTAAATTTCTTACCTGCTAAAAATTGTGTCTGAAATGCTTCTCGGCGAAAAACACTCAGTTGGAAGGGAACAAAACCAGAGGTTTCTTGTAAGAATGGACTAATGCACATCACTGTAGAATTATTCAAGACAATACCAGTCTGTCCTGATCTTTCAAAAGTGCATCGTATAATGTCAGTTTTTGACAGGGCAATTCCTGGCTCTATAATCACAGCAGTTCCTCCAAGACTGTTCCCAAAACTAGGAGATAACTTTATAGCTTCTGCAATGTACCAGGTTATATATTATAATGAGATGAGGCATTTTATTTCTACTCACGTATTTTAAAGGTCCAAAATTCCTTGTCAGACACTTCTTGAGAATTTTGATTACACAACTGATCACCAACTGCAAATCCTTCAATACATAGTTAATCAAAGAAAAAATTGTTACATGTTCTAATTCAATGGGTCACACTTTTAACTAGTATCTTACTAACTCAACACATAATGTTACAATGAAAAGGCTAATTTAAAATAATATAATATTAATTCAGTCCTTATCTGAACTAATTGATTAACAATTTAAGAGGAACCTGAAATGTTCATTAAGACTAGAATATAAACTATACAAGTGGTGTGTTTCAGCACAAATGGAATAAAGAGGATAGGTTACCATGCAGTTGTTCTATGGACTAAATTGCCTGTACAATTATATTCATAGATTACAATTTTTTAATAAGTCACAGCAACTTTTTGGGACTTGAAAAACAAGTGTTTTGCAGGAGTTAACCCACAATTTGTAGGGACATAGGAAGATGATTTGGAATGGAAGGGCCCCCACGACACTGAGCTAGACCATACCCATAAAAAGTGTTATTACTAAATGCCATGTGATAATAATTGCTGGTTATTAACTCCAATAGTAGTGTGCTGTATCACAAATGACGAGTTAGCTACCTCAGGTATAATTTTTAATCTTTATATTTATAATCGATGAAGAAAAAACTCTGAGCTACACACCATTAACATAGTTGAAGTTTCTCACCTTTAGTTTATTTGAACTCCAATAGTGTTTTAGTACCATATCCACTCAGCAGAAAAAAGCTGATATGGTCAAACTGTACTCATTGTTTAACATTGATAGAATAGCATTGATAGTGGCTCTTGTAGTAAAAGAATGCTATGCATTATTGGCTAATAAAGTAAATAAAAATTCAAGCATTACGTTTTCTCGAAGAATATCCTTCCTTTCATTTCATGGCATAAAAGTCACTATCAAATTGTCCACAACTTCATAACTCATTTATTTTTTATTTCTTTAAGACTCTTTCTAACTTGAATCGGGAGACATGGTGGTCCCTGCCCTCCCGTCTTGAGACATAGGGGGGCCTGGCCCCTGTGCCCCCCCCCCCTGTTCCTATGACAGTGATTTTAAGTAAAAAGAAAAACTTGCTTAATGCTGTAGTATCAGAGGAAACTGGGGTCAAGCCTAAAAACCCATATTTTAGTAGAAAAAATGGAGCCAGTGCACGTTAAAGGGACATATATACCATCAATATATACTAGTGGTGTGCTTGAACACAATATTGAGCGAGCCTGCCTAGTTAGGTAACATAAAACTACAGTATTGTTACTGCATAGCTAATTATATTAGCTTAGTTCATGTAAAACAGTATAATAGCAATCAACCATTAATTTGAACAAACAAATACAAAGTACTCTTACCTGAGTCATCCTAACTTCTGTAATAACAAATATAAACCATTCTGACTACCTCAATTACCATTAACTCTTGAACAAGCTCTCAGCTACAAAAAACAAATAGGCCAGAGTTATTTTTGTAATTTTAGCCAACAAATATGGAATTAGTATTTACTTCAGCTTCCCCAGAGTAAGCTTCCTTAGAATTAGAATTAAGCCAGTCTGACTACTAGTGGCTCTTGACAACTGGCACTTAGCAGCCCCAAAAACGGCGAAGTTTTGAAATTACGTTTGGTAAAGGGTTTGTATTGCCATAGCAAGCAGTCGCAATTACTTTTCTGTGACTTGAAAAACAAGCGTTCCACCTGGAATTATCTCACAATTTAACTGGGGACAAGCCTAAAAAACCATAATTTCTTGAGAAAAAGCAAAAGGTCCGTGCGTTTAATGGGCATACGTATAATCCATAATATATGTATTTTTATTGTGTACTGAATCGGCCTATTGAGTGCCTTTACGTAGAAAATGTATTGAATTGGAAAGTATCATGTGTCCGCAATATTCCCCAGTAAAGGGGAAGTCCGGAGTTATTGCGTCGGGTTATTGCGTTGGGTTATTGCGTCCCCCTAAGCTACATTTTTATGATTATTACGTCCCCTGAGGGTCTGCTACTTCTATAATACCATTCTGTGCCAATTGCATTAATTTGGTTAAATAAAATAACTTCATATGAATGCAGAGACTTTTTATTACTAGCTATGAGAGTGTTCGTTTCATACAGACTACCGCTTGTACTCCACGAGAAGTATGTCCAATTCTTCGGGTGAAATATTCTCAATTTTTCGCTTTTCATTTATTCCTTTGCACGAACGATAGGTACCAGGTTCTCGAGTCGGGTAATGTTTTATTTTGTGTATTACATTTTTCTGCTCTTCTAAAAACTTCCGTAATTCCTCGTCGTCAAGACTGACTGATTGTTCACTCTCAATGCTACAAGATGGTGGTACTTCTTGCCTTTCACATTCCCTCTCTACTCCACCTCAAATATTAGAGATAAGATTTTCAATTATAGTGTCTCGCTCTTTAGTGTCTCGTTCTCTCCGCTCACTCGATAATCGCTTGCGTGCTAGTAAAGACGGCGGTGACCGAAGTCGACGAACGACGACCGACGACCGCGTGTGTATTCATGAACAGGTCATGATCTGAAAAAGTTTGGTAAAGCATCGTATTTACAAGAAATGGGTAAAGTGTCGTTCCATTCAGAAAGTGATCACTAAAAAGCTTGTGGAATAGACGAGGGAAGACGGCGTAGTAAAATGAAGGCTAAAGTACGAAAGAGAAAGCGAAAAAGGAACGATTAACTGAAATTTAAAAGCTAGTGGGATCGAATCGTCGAGTCAAACGTGGCGTAAGTCAAAATGGAATGCGAAAGTACGAAAAATAAGGCGAAATGTTCGCTGAAAGGACCGAGAGATTCAGAAGCAGGAGAGGTAGACTAATGGAAATGCATTCTTACTTTGCAGTACGTCAGGAGCCACCGTGTGGCAAGGTACTTGCTAGTATTGTATATCTACAAAGGTTATCCATTCTCATGTAGAGAACATTCCACCTTCTGGAATGCTATTCCAATAAAAATAATATTTTTCTAAGTCAATTACTTATGTATACATGATAGTATAGCAGCAGTCAGTGTTTGCGTGTGAGTGTACTCCTTTGGGAGACTAAGGTGTCACATTACATTTCTGTAGCCTCACCTTAATAACTATGATTGACATTAACTCTGTGGGATGAGCACGGAATTTTAAACAAATTAACAAACCCACTCTATATTTGCAATATTTAAAAAATAACATTTTTTGGTTTAATAAGGTTTAAAATTCATTTACAAGGAACTTCGAGCATCATATCAAATATTTTGTATTAATTAATCACTATTATATTATAGCATATTAATTAATCAGTTAATATTTTATTTCTTCATTAATCAAATTATTCATTAATTTATTTGGTCTTTTAACATGTTATTCAATTACATAAAGTTTTCTTTATTTCTTAACAATTTAGTACGTAACATCTTTGAAATTATTAAAAATAATCGTAAGTTTTTCATTGTGTATGTTATTATTAATAATTGTGTTATCCTTTTTTTGCTGACAAACATGTCTAGTTGCTAATATGTATTAATGTGACTAATAATGAGATCCTAGCAACCTTCCTCTATTTACACAGTCAATAAAATATTATTTACAGTTGATCCCGACTTTTTTCAAATTCTTTTTCAAAAATCACTGAGGTCAAATTCATAAACTGATTGATATTCTATGATGAGTGCTTGTCATTTTGAAATTACTCAAGCGTTCACCCCTTACTATGTGCTGACAAAATTACTGTGGAAATAGGCCATTATGACATTTAGGAAGGACTCATATAAGATATAATATGAGTTAATATATATTTAGAATAGCTGCATACAGTAACTATTCCAAGAATGTAAATCTAATCAATATTACCTGCATCAACAAGTACATAGTATCTACTTTGTCTTTCAAAATTGAAGTTAACAGAGAAAGTAACCACCGATCCATTGCTTCCTGGGTCTGGAAATGTCACTGTGCTTGATTGAGCACTAATTGTATAATTCGTATTATTGTCTTCTCCCTCCTTATATATGCGGATATACTTGGTACTACTTCCACCGCTTGGCCTAAGAACCTCAATACAAAATTGGATAAATATATTATAACAAATTATTTAATAAATAGCTTCATCTATTATGATTATTAGACTGAGTTTCATCTATTATGATTATTAGACTGAGTAGTGATGGAAACTTAAATTTGTCTCAGACCCAGAGTTAAACTAAATTTTAAGAGTTTATTATTCTAAAATGCTGCAATATATAGCATAGAAAATGCTTGAAATACATAAATGGTAGACTATTGGACTTACTTCACAAATAAATCAGTGCAATCAATTGTAATTATTACTTTTGCATTGTGTTGTGAGCTGCTTATAAACAAACAAAACTACAAATTTTAACAGTATTCATTGTATTTTTACTCAGTTGAGAGTATTGTAGGTAATATAAATACACCATTGTGTGGCAGACATACACGGGTGGTGGAACCAGCCCAGCATACCCAGTGTATGGTGGACCATTATTGTTGTAGCTATAATTTTTTGCTGCCTGCTATTACAACTTACCTAAAATATTAACTTAATACAAGTGTTAGCAAGTTTTCTGTGATGACCACTTACTACTTTAGCTCACACCAATGGCAGTAAATTCTGACTCAGCCTGCCAATACAATACTGCTGACTATGTATTAGGTATCCGGGATTTCAAAAATTATTGGTTTTTGCTTTGTGTGTCTGAGTTAGCTAGGGGTGACTAGTCTGGCTAAAGAACTGTTAGCTTGATAGTGTTAATTAAGAAGATTAGTTCTAATTATAATTATTTTGTAATACTTTATGCTAGAATTTTTACAATGTTAGTTATAGTTACAATGTATAATTGTACTAAAATTTACCAAATTGTATCTTAGAAGCTATTTTAATTTAGAATTGGAAACACTAATCGCTAAAATCCATTCAAAAGTTTGAACAATACAACTATTTATCAGACCATGTAAACTATTTTAATACAACTTATATATTTATGTTATATATTTTTATGTTAGTTTTAGTAGCAAGAGCCTAATATAATATATTTTAGCCATAGTAGCTGCCATCCCTGACATACATTATTTAACTTGTAGCTATCCTGTATTCTAACTCACTGGCTGATCAAATTCCATCCGCCATTGTGTTGCTAGACTTGGTATGATTCCCATTGGTGAAATAGAAGATGGCAGTATATTAGGACCAGAAACTGTAGTATATTATATATTATTATACATTTGCTATTGGAAAAATATTCTAAAAATTACAAGAGCAATATATTGTTAGAGGAAACATAATACCATCATTGTATATTATAGCCCCATTAAATAACGTGAGAGTAAAAATAACTAAGTTTTGTGGTAGCGTTTTGGAAACCTGCATGTAGTTCTTTACTGATGTTGTAACTTACTGTAAAGTTATACAATTTTCATTTAATTCTCATTTAAACAATTTTTTGATATTAGTACTTCACGTTATTTTTTGGCTGTACATGGCTAGAGATTAAACCACTTATTAAGTCTAAAATGACATCAAATACTCTTACTTCCATAAATGAGTGTGATACAAGATTGATCCGATGTGACTCTGGAAGGATATAACCCCACAATAATATACATATATAGTGGTAATGTATCACCATTTTCTTTTATATCACAAGCTCAAAGCAGCTTTGCAACAATCTACTGCCTGGTGCTACAGCAACTTGAAATTATTGCCCATTAAAGTATAAGAAATAAATTCAGTTTGATGATGTGCTGGGAAATTATTCTCGGATATAATGTCTCCGATGAATGACAACTTATGGCACAAATTGTAAGCAATTGGTGGCTTTTTGTTGGGTATGATCAGAGTGGAATTGAAGTAACGAAAGAACATAATAAAGAAAAATTCATTGATCTAAAACTGATACTACTCACTCATGTCAGTAATGTACAAAATTGTGCCATTATTTTTATTAAAACTGGTTACTAAAATAGCTATTATTAAACAGGATGCATCAGCTAAATTATTACTAAAATAAAATATGATACTTTAGTATTGATACTGCTTAAGTGATTAACTACTGTAATACCTATCCTGAGTTTCGGCCAAGAAACAAAATATGTGTAGTCCGAATTGATGGATTATTGGAGTCCAGTGTATGTCAATGTAGTACAGTGAAGAGTTGTCTGGACTTTGAAGAACTGAATTAGATGGAAGTCTCATCAAACCTCTTGGTGATATAGTTTCAAAATTAACTATCCTATTCAATACAATTATTGTATTATAACAATATAAAACATTATTGTATGTCTTTTTGCACTTTATAGTTAGTACCTCTACAAACAATGATTTGAAAGGTTGTAAGGCAGTGGGTGCATTAAAATCTACCAGCTAAGCCCAAATTGTAACATTAAAAAAACAAGCTGAAATTATATATGTTTTTATTTATTGAATTACCTGTTATCTTCTGAATAACCAGTCAGTCTTGCTGTGTAATTATATCCCTCAGGTATAGCTACACAGGACCCTGCTGCTGGTGAAGGCTCTACCAAGACTGGTCTTTCATAACACAATGAAACTGAACGAGTAACATTGACTAGAAACTGCAATGGGACACTGCTCAGTGGCACTGTGCTACTAGATGATAAGAAATCTTCTACTTGAATAGCAACAGCAAAAACTCCGATTCCGTAAACAGCATTATAGCTGAGAGTACAGGTGTTCTAAAAGAAAGGCATATTTGTCATGGAATTAAGTAAATGTAATAAACAAAATAAGTATGAAGGATAAAGATGAATTTAGTTATTTCCAGCTACTACAATTGCTGAAAATATCAAACCTAACCAAAACAGTAACAGCAAGAATATAATTTTTATCATAATAATAATACACTGGGGTTATTATAATGTTGATTTTTTATCGAAATTATACTGGTGTTATTATAATGTCGAAATTACTTATTGGATTTCCATTTGTATGGTTCCTACTCAATTGCCAATCATTAATATTTAGTAACAGTTTGCTTACCTCATTTAATATGGCATTGGGGAAAGCTCTACATACTGCTCCACACTCCTGTGAGCCGGATCTTGCCCATCTACACCTTACTATATCACTTTGATCTGGATCAGAAACTACAAGAATGGAATATAATGAATATATTTTTGTTTATTCCATGCTAGATATCTTCACACTGTTTCTTGTAGCTAACCAGTAAGATATTTCACTTGTTGTAGTGTGCAAGCTCATTACACCCAATCAATCACTAGTAGTTATAGCAACTGTCTGTCAGAGCAGCTGTTACTATCGGTTGGGGTTGTGGGGAACTCTTAGAAATAACACTCAGAGTTCTATAGCTAACTTTCAATCCCGTATTAGCCCTCAGCTCTTCACAATTATAATTGAAATTCACCCTCTGTACATAAATGTATTCTAAATCAGCTACAGCATGCTGATAGAAACCCTGGCCCAGAATTATTAATGTATTATATATTTATATTTGTTATTGTATTACAGTACTCAGTTTGTCTATCAGTCAGTCTGTCAGTCAGTCATTCTGTCATACAACGAATAGCAGATCTCAAGTTTATGGCCTCCCAAAGATTAAAACAGACATAAAAATATTGCACTGGAAGAGTGATCGTCCTATATCCCCTGTGACAAGAGCATAATAAGTTGCATGGGAGTAGAAGGCCAAATCGGATTGGTGTGTCCATAACCACACCCACTTAACCACACCATCTCGTTCATTTAATTAGTGAATTTGATTTATAAAAAAGACAATATTAAAGTTCTCTATCCAAACGAACCAAAATTTTAACCCACAAGAATTACTCCAAACAAATCAGTACAAGCACATTTACTACATTACAATGCAAATGATGGTATAAACAATCAGTAGGTTCACGTATTGGTGCGTGCATGGCTGCACTGATTCCAATGTCCCTGAGTGGCTTGTTATGCTAGATATTTTAATAGCTGTAGTTAGTGTTGGTAACAAAGCTTTTAAAGATGGCTGTAACTCACTCTCTGAGCGTTAGCTCATACTCCCCTCACAATCCAGGCTTTACATAGATACTAACAGTTGATTGGATACTATGAATGTACCATAGTAAAAATATATGAATAATTTAAATAAACTATAGGTTCATTATATATTTATGTTAGATGTATTATAATATGCATATATAATATGTATATAAAATATGTATATATAATATGTATATATAATAAATTGTATTTAGCAACCCATTTGAAATAATAAGATTAACCTGACATGCATGATTAGCTACTTATGGAAAAAAAATTAAAGAACTGGAAAAAAGTACTGAAAGAAAGCTTAGGGAATTCTATAAACTGGGAGAGACAGAAAAAATTGCATAAAACAAGAGGGAACCTGGAATTTGTCTATACTGACCAGGTATTTTATATTGGTAACTGCAGCCCTCTTGAAAACGAAGAATTGGAGAAGAAGAAGTTGCTGGTGAAGAGTTTATTTTTCCATCAGGTCTAGTCATAAAATTGCCTCTCATTCGGACATCCCACTGTCCTTCTGCTCCAATTGATAGTGTGGAAATCCAGCAGCAATCAGAAAATCTGAAGTAGTGTATTTTATATTAAGTTTTTACAGGCTCCTTTATTTTTTTGGTATTACCAATACAATTAGCTTGCAAATGAATTATCACTTCATGTTTATCCTATATACAATTCTTTACTACTTTTGTGGATTTTGTTTACCAAATATTCAATACTAGCATCAAATTAGTAAGCATATTGCTGTAATATGAAGATACTTTAAAACACTTCGCTTAATTGAAAAACTAGAATTAATATTATAAATGCATTACGAATAATAGTTTATTTAACTGAAGTCCACCAAGACTGCTAGGCTGACTTGCTAAAGCCAGTATAATAGCACATAAGCAATCATACTACTACTATAATGATTTACCTTCTATAGAGCATTATAATAAAAAAAATCCTACCTACCTTGCTCCAAAATCTATTGAATTGGGATTATGTAAGAAAGTTCTAGTGCCAGTCACCCAGTCTTCTATGAGATTGAAGTCAGTGCAGTAGAGCCTTGTATCACTCACTATTCCAGTACAGCCCAAGGTGCATTGAATGTCTCCTTGAGAATTTATTTGTGTCTGTTGTTGAGGAGAACATTGAGGGTTATTTGAACCTGATTGTCTCCATGATAGACGGAGAAACATTTCAATCTAGTAAGTATTAATAGCACAAACAAGTATAATTCGGCGTGTAAAAGATACAATATCATTCTACAAGTACACATAAGATATACCAATACAACACAGAGAGTGTAAGTACCGTTGTAGAATTCACCGGTTTCCATTGAATTAGTCCCCCTCTAAAGTGACTAGCTTTTGTAATTAATAGACATTGGAGGAATAAGCTTATAGCAAATTGCTTAGATGCCAGCAGCCTGGGTGCCATATCTTCCAACATACCAACTCTATCTCTGAACTCAGCCCGGATAAGTTGGCAGACCGCAGCGGAAATAAGCTACTTAAGGAAGTTAACTAATCGCGCATCAAGCAGCGAGCGTACGCAGCCGAACTTCAGGCGCTGTTCTATTTTTAGGTCTCAGCCTCTTCGGTAAGCCTCCTACTTCCAGTCTAGCGGCTCGTTACAAAATCACTAAACTGGCCCAGATTTCAGTCTCTGAATTTCTGATCATCTCCTACAAAAAACAAGACAAGACAACAACAACAACAAAAACAACAACAACCAAAAAAAAAACAACAGGTAGCAACACAATACACGTAACACATAACGATCCTGCCTATTTCCCTTCTGGGGACTTCTTTGGGAATAGCGCTTATTCGACCATCTTCTATTCTTAGTCCCTACAGTCTCTGTAAGCCTGCGGTATTCTCTTTCTCCCCACTCCCTCCTCTGTCTCTCAGCTTGTCTAATAGTTTCTTCTTCCTTTCTTCTCTGTCTGCTCCTCCAACCTGCAGTCTTCCCTCGGTAAACTTAGTGGAAACAATGAAGTCGATAAATTAACTTATATTTTAAACCTAAGTCAAAACCTTCTTTTATGCATAGTTATCAAGCTGTAAAAATTTTTTTGAGAGAATTGTCAGAATTAATGAGTTCATGGGATCTACATGAATAAGTATAAGCTAAACTTTCAATTGTCCTCATTCTTTTTTATAATTTTTCTGCTGCACGTAGTAGCTATAAGGATATTATTATACATGAAAGAATGACAATTGTAAGTGTTCTGCAAGACATGTGCTAAAAACAACTTTAAATTATTTAAACTAAGCATATATGTATAAAAGTTTGTGTGGATGAACAACTATTTAGCACTACAAAAATTGATACATCAATAATGATATAGCTAATTAATCATGATAAAAACTACTTCCAAATATTTAGTCCAAATTAGACACAATTTATGCATTCTACGCAACTAACATAAAGATTATAATGCTACATTCTTGTTTTAGATGATAAAAGTGTCACTGATTCTTCCATCTTTAGTTGCTTTGCATCCTATGGGCTCAATTACAACTTTGTGGCCTCCAACAGACAAGTTTCTATAACGTAGTGGACTTTGGCAAGGGATATACCGGTTTCCATCTAAGCGGCAAAGATAAGAAGTGACATCACTGGTTCCAGAGAATTGTAAGGTAACATCCCTTCCGCTGATAGTTCTGCCATTATTAATAAGATGGACGGCACAAGGACCTAACAAATCATACCATGTATCTTAAATTAGTAAATTCAATAGTGCAGTGAATACAAATGAACTAGCCAATGAATTTGAACTCGAGCATAAGTGCTTTTTTTTTGTAGAGACTAAATAGTCAAAATTATATCACGTGATCAAATACTCATGTTGCTAGACAAACTGTCTAGCAACATTTAGGTCATTTAAGATTGCAATAATGGTACATTGTTAATCTCTATAAAGCATATTATGGAAGAAATATTCTGGACTAGGATAATAGCAACTATATAGATTTGAAAATTGTTATAAAGGTAAACTTAGGATCTTACTAACACAGTTATTATGAACTTGGAGAGTGCTCTAGAGATTAGAATTCATTTAAATGAGGAGGTTGCATATGAAAGGGCATAGCCTGGTATATAATTTGTGATTTGTGGGCTGACAGTTTTTGTCACCAACTTCCCAGAGACCTTTTTATCATGAATTATAGTAACTTAGCGCTCAAAAACTGGGAAACAGTGTCACAAGTCGTACACACTTAACAGTAGGGGAAAAAATGGTGGGCTATAAATAGAGAAAGAGGAGGGGTATTTGCAATTAACACAGTTATATTTGCTTCAATCAAGAAGTACTTTGGCATACACAAACAGCATCGAAGAGACTTGATTTTTCCGTTATAAGTTGGGGCGGGGCATTCATTGTAACTATGGTGTGGATTGAATTGAAAGAATGGAGGGTTCTCTTTGTGTGGCTACTTTTTTAATTGAATAGAAGGAGCCATGATTCTTTGTTTTATATCTGGACCTCCGGAAGGAGTTGAGAATGTGGAAAATAAGCCCATAGACTTCACATGGAGAATTTCATTGAATTATTCATGTGACCTCTACATTCAAAATATATATCATTTGATATCATTCACAGTCAATAAGTATAGTGCATATAAATACATTATACTTATAAGACTTCTATAATGTCAGTGAGAACTTTACTTGCATATTTTAGATTAATATACTTGGTTAAGTTATTACAACATACCGATGTAAATGCGTCGTTGCACTATTGCTACCTCATTCGGAGAAACTGAAGCTACAATCCTAAGAATGTGTTTACCGGGATTCACATTTCTATACATCATGTAGCCAGATCCACCTAAGGGAAAAAATAATCATTGTTTAAACTCATATGCGCATTTCATGACACTACACTTACAGTCTACTGAGGTTCCATCAAAGATACAGCGTGCACTTGCTGGTTTGTTGGTAGAGAAGAAAATTTTTACACTATTATTTTTAACAATTTGAGGGCTATCACTGAAGAGGGAGACTACTAAAGATGGTACTGCAAGGTAAAAACACTTTCATTAATTCATTAATTTCATTAAATTCTATACATACTTCTCTCTTCACACAGCAGTCCAGTGAATTCTGTAGTACATGTGCATGTAATGCTAGAGCCTTGCTTGGAACATGTACCTCCATTCTGACAAGGATTGTTGGGACATTCTTCAATTACTGAAATCGTAATATATAATATATAATGGACATCAATTACTTGCAGAGCAGACATGTTCAAAAGATGACTAAAATATTGGGAAATACAATGGTACATTAGAGATTTGGAGTGACTAATAAATGTTATACGCCTAGTGATAAAAACTTTCCCATTTCATTATTTAGTGGTATTAACTTTAACAATTTTATCCAGTCAGTCAAATATTCCATAAGCAAATGGCAGAAGAAAACCCAGTTAAAAACTGGGAAAAGAAAAGTTTACTTAAATAATTATATAGATTTCTCAGTGCTATTTAATTTGTATGCATTAAACATAGTTTATGATTAATTTGACATTTTTCATTTCCATAAGAAAAATGCACATTGATTGCAGTATCTAAATTTAATTATATTGGTATTCAATTATTGCAATCATTTTTGTATTGCTTCCTGTTTGATATTATTTTCAGTTTAATACACTTCCAGTCTAAGTACATATTTAAGTGTTTCACATATAATTTCATATTTAATTAGATTTTGTGTTATTGTTCTTAAATTTATAATTACAACCCTCTATAAGCTTTTGAGTAATAGTAACTAGAGAACTAGATATTCTATAACCTGATTGATCACATCTAGTTCCTCTGAACCCTTTGTTACAGCTGCATGTATTGTTTTCCATGCACACACCATTGCTGCAAGATGGCCGACATGTGACTATGACAAAAGAGATAATTTATATAATTAACTTTGTATATAATATTAATAGCTTTTCCGTATTCAAGATTATGAGATGCTACTTAACTAGCTAATATTCAATTAAAGTAACAATTTATTGAAATCAATAGGAAAACATACTTGGTTTCATCATTTCTTCTATTGTATTGACCATTTCAACTCCCTGCATAGTTGCCATGCCAATTTCAATGCGGCCAGTTTCTGCAATGTCAAAGAGACAGAAGTTGTCTTCTCTACAAACTTCTCTTGCCATTCTTTCCAGAGTGGCATTAGTGAAGGACGCATCAAATTTGGGACTGAAGTTAGGAAAATAGAAAGTCTTGTGGTTCTCTCCACGGCTGTAACTGAATATACTGTCACTTGGATTGTCTATTATCCCTACAGAAAGCAAATTGACTCAGTAAGCTTGGCTAATTGAAACAAAATATTTATTTACTTACACATTATAGATTCACATTAAGTGTTAAATAAACTCAAAAGAATAAATGACTAAACCTAGTTTGTTTGCTAAAGATAAAACAATAGACAAAATATATAATAATTATATATGTCATATAGTTTACAAATTAGCTGTTTAATAATGAGATTGTGTGTTCAGGAATATTTTGGTTTGTAACTAGGCAAATTGAAAATTTTGAACTATATAATTATGTATGTATACACCCAGATTTTATCATGAGTAACTGTGATTTGCTTACATGTTATTCCAAATTCTTTATGAATTTTCTCAACTGAAGAATCTATTGAAATGATCCGCCTACTACGTTGAGGTCTGAGATCATCAGACATTATGTCATTAAAAGTTCCCATTAGTCCTTGTGTCTTTCTCTTCAGTGACTCTGGCAGCCCCACCATCAGTACTTCTATAATGCTGTTCATAACGCTCACTTCCACATAGGAACCAGTGCTGAAGAGTGCTAATACAGTGTTGTTTCTTTTATCAAGCAGAGACACTCCATCAAACTTTAAAGTGCTAATGTCTCCAAACTCCACCTCTTCTGTATTGACCATGGTTTGGAGAGATCCATTAGATTTGTCAACTTGGAACTGCACTTTTGCAGCCGGGGATAGTTGGCTGGCTACAATGGCAGTAAACACAGTACCTGGAGCTAGGTTACCTTCACTGTCTTCAATTTGTTCCATTCTTCCCTGTACTGTCATTGTGTTGTCTTCAGTTTCGATGAGCGTGAATTCTCCTTTGCCATTGAAGGTGTACTTGAGTCCATCCAGAGTGATAATATGTGGATCTCCTATTGATGTAGCTGTATCATACATTGAAAAAAATTATAACGATTAAAAAAATTCAAATTATTTTATCTAAATATATAATCAAATTTATCTATTTTCACAACCTATGAAGTTTTTTTTATCATTGAGAAGCATGGTTAAATTATCTTCATGTATTGTGGTTTTGCTTCTAGGCCGACAAATAGAGATAATGTGATTAATAATATTTAAGGTATTGACAAGTTAATAGCACATAGATCACTTAAGCTCACAGCATCCTCCCTGATTGTTCTGTATAGCTATATCTGCATATGCTCCACCTACTATCATTTATTGTAAAGTGACAACATTAAACATGGCAATATAAATGAGTGCGGAATGCATTAAAATTGAACAGCTAAGCAAGACAGTACACTGCTATCACTGTGAATTTCATATTATATAATTATTTGATTAATATTTTAATTCACTTCACTTTAATTAGTTGCATACTGTACAGTTTCCTATCAAAGATAACATTTTTAATTAACATATTTTCATGTCTCAAAAATAGCCATATTATGATATAGCATTAGTTCACTCTTTATAGCTCATTATAGACAAGTTTGTTAGCATAATACAAAATGGAAAATAGTAACAATGAGGCGTTTTAATTAATCGGCTAGAAAGATAAAATAATCGGCCAGAGCAGAATAAGTACAGAACTGAAGTGTTTGCTTGCTGGCTACTTGACATAGATTGTAGCAGAGTGCTTGTGTGTTGTCCTGGGTTCAATTCCCAGTGGTTACCAAGTATTTTAAATTCTATGTTGTTCTGGAAAGAGAGAGTGAGTCAATATAATGAGTAAAAGAAAGTTGAGGAAAAAATTGTGAACAAACAGATATAATTGAAACTGTTGGCAGGAAAATTAGGTATGTTGTGCAATAAATAAGCAAGACCACATTGGTGGGCTTAATGAATAATTATGGTATACTAATATTAAGTTTATTATTGCCATGATTAATGTAGTGCATTATGCTTACTTTTGACCATAATTAGCTATTAGATGGAGGACGTTTAAGTATGAAATATTTTTAACTATGATAAATAACATGTACACATCCACACAGTATCACTTGAGGTATTGCAAATTAGGAATGGAGAAGCATAAGGAATTTTTATCCATTTTTATTACTACCAGTTGGTCTAGTTTTTTCACTTACATTACATTTTGACCCAAGTGTACACATACACACCACCGCCGTTGTTGTTACTGACAATGTTTTACCAGCCTCAGCTTTTCATACACATCACCATCACACCATTCTCGTTATTACTAACGATGCTTTACTGACTCATTTAGACAATACTTTATACACCAGCTTATCTCATGAATTATTCATGAATACACATATGGTCATAATCAATGCCATTATCGTCGCTGCTGACACACAATCATATCACTGTAATGATCCTATACTTTGTCCAATTTAGCTATCTATATACACTTTAGTTGTCAATAAGTAAGTCTGGTAAAATTTATGGTTTTCAATGTTCTTTATAACAATAACGCAGTTGTCCGTGAGTAATAATAGTGTTAGATTACCAAATATTGAGCTTAGTGGTAACAGATAATTATCAATCTCTCAACTTATCAAAACTTAGCGTGCATGTGTGAGGGGGTTATAGTAGTTGCCCTTCTGTTTAGTTGTTGTGTACTTGTCTGTTTGTCTGCCTGTCTATCACACTCTGATGATTTGGAGATCACTGACAATTAACCATTGATGTAGGTATGAACTTACTCAAAACGATGATTTAAGACCTTGTATTGTTCTACTTGTTTTGGATTTTGGGTTAATTATTGACAAAATGTGAAGCTGTCAGCTCTGAGTAGGTACTAGCTTTTGTGGGTACCACCCCCTATTGTCGCATCCCAGTCATGTGAGCAAATAATTCCTTGCTCCCACGATAGTTTTGCTTTATTCTGGGAAGTTAATCTGAAAGTAGAGTTTCGTGTAGAAATTATAATATATGGGTGAGTATCTATGGCCGGTTTAGCTTTTAAGTACACATCTACAGCTTTCATTGCTCAACCAGATACCTCATTATGAATGGCCAATACATTATTTTTTTGGTTTATTTTGTAATAGCTAGATAGTGCATAGTAGTGCTGAAGGTTTATCATTACATATAAAATTGTACATACCCATTTTATGAGTTAAATTTAATACATTCTGCTCTAGAGATTTATCTACTTCTTCTAACCTGGTCTTGGAAATCTGTAAGATGCTCCATTATCAGAAGGTCTTGTTGAAAAATATATATCACATCTTGGAGTGTCGTTATTCTTACAGCAGAGGACATATGGCAGTAGGTCTTCCAATGCATGAGAATAATAGTTACTGAGAGGAGAGATGGCATCTGCACTACCTCCAGGATCATTCTGAACTAGTACACCATTGTTTCCATAGCAACACTGTTGACCTCTATCATTATCTGGTCTATGCAGCATAACCATTAATAATTATTATTATACCAAAAAAAATTGTCTGCTAAATAGTATTGCAATAATATAATATACAATAAACTAATTCAATGTAATGTATCTGTAATTAAGAGTAGGCTATTTTTTTTGCATCATATTTTCTATATTTCTCATTTCTCCTTTGTATATATATGAACCAAAAAATGAAGCATTCAGCAGCAAACCAAATTTGCACTGTAACAACACACGGAAATCAGCGAGCTAAAGAGAAATAGTGTCCCAGTTTAGTATCTTTTCCAGAATTTTTGCTGGCTGCTGTAATAATGCTGCATCAGGTAATTAAGCAATATTTAGGTCTACTATTGCATGCTTAATCTGAAGGAGTTGAAAGTCTTCACTTCATACATGCACTACTGAACCACTGATGTCCTAGTCATTAATATTATATTAGCTAAAATACCTAGCAAGTCTGTAGCATGCAGATATTCCTGGATGGAAGTAGTTCATGAACATGTTATGATATCCAGTATCAGAAGTAACTAACGATGTGAAATCTTCTATTATGTATTGTTGGTGGTCAAATCTTGCAATCAGTTGATTTGGTGGACAAGAAGGCAATCTACTAAATGCTGATACCACATTACTATTGTCGTTGTGCCATTGTTGACACGGTACAATATTATCTTGAAATTTCAAGAACATAGTACCACTCCATATTCTTATTCCTTTTGGAACACTTTGTCCTCCACTAGTTGATACACTGATGTGAACCAGACATATAGAGTTGTAAGTTGAGAAGAATAAACAGATAGGGGGGGCATTGTTTATAGTAATATTTTCAGCTCCATCATTGGTTGTAGTCAGTAAATTAAATTGTCCATTGAGATAACTGTTTCTAAAAACTAATCCATTGATGCCTATATCCACCATGATATTACCATCAAATACTCCATTTGGATTTAGCAATTGAGGATTCCAAGTAAGCTGCAATGTGTCTCCTTTCTTGAACACCACTGATCCATCTCTTCCATTAACTGATAATGCATGACCTTGCTCTGGTGATACTAAGACAGGAAATGTAATTACATCATTAATAAACATACAATGCCTAATTATAACATTAACTTGTTTTTAGCCATCATGTGTTTTTTGACACTGTCACTAATGGATAATACACAAGGTGGTATAAGAAATATAGTATGAAACATTGGTAATGCACTTTTGTGCTAATTCCTCATTAATCAGATATCATTATTGCTTTTCCAGTTCAAAATACTCTGACTGAGTGCTACATTGAAGATTTATAATTCTACAAATTAATATAATATAATCTTCAATGCAAAAATTGTAGTCTGAGCATTTCCTATCATTATCAATTATAAGTTGTGAAAGCTGAATAAAACATTATTAGATATGAGCTGTCAGCACTTCAAAGCTTTGTAGGACAAGAAAAAAATAGAATGATAATTACTAGATAGTGGTGCTCATTTATAATCACAAATTACATGAGCTATCTAAGCAAATAAAACTTCTAACAAAGTTTTGCTGTGTAGTATTGATCATTTTTTCTAAGCAGTGAACTTGGTCTTAATATAACATGATCGTAGAAATAAATAATGAGGGATCTTGAATAATAAGAGGACATTAGCACATGTATAGCAGCTTCAGCTATAAATTCTAGGCTTTCTCTTGTGATAATTAGAGTGTATTGTTAGCTTATAGGATTCCCTCCTTTCGTAGCTGATTTTACTGCTATGTAATCAACAGAGGTTGACATAAAACAAAAAGAAAAAGTTCTAATGTTTCGATGTGACTGTGCCCAAGACTAGACCTGTAAATTTTAATGTAGTAATTGTAAGATTATATTGCTATCAAATGTTATGTACTACGAATATGGCGTGCAAATGTATACACTTTTAATACTATCTTTCATCACTTTGTCCCTAGCAATTAAGTAAACTAGCAAGTACTCCACCACACAACAACGCATGATGTAATAAGTACTTTTATCCATATGCTGTCCCACTCCTGCACTCTTTGTTCATGAGCCATCCATGTTTTTACTATTCCTCTTTTCAACTCATAAATTCCTTCTCCTCCTTTGTTAATATCTCCTGATACTCAGTATCTCAGTCTTTTCTGTGTATTTTCTTTATTTAAGTAGTGACATCAGTCAGTTTTTTCTCACCTACTTCTATTTTCTTGACCCTTGCGTTCTCCTGCTTCTCTACCTTTCTTCTACCCATGATTTGTGATGCGGGCTAGCTACTGTATGGTAAACACTCCTTCCCAACTCTCTTCAGCAAATGAATTATTAATGTATACTGACACTCAGTGTTCAGTTAATATAACCAGGAATGGACATGACAAGACCAAGGAGAAGAAAAACAGAGAAGAGGATACAATTATATATAATGTTAATAAGGCATTGTAGAATTTTTTAAGTTGTTACATTTTCGGATGGTTTTAAGACATATGTGCATGCTTGTGAAGTCGACAGTGGCAGGTTTGAATCTGACATGGAGGTACTTTTTCTCACTTATTCTTCTTGTCAACTATAGTGCAGATAACTTAACGATTTTCCATATTCAGGCAATGATGATGTGCTGATTTACCAACTATGCTCAGCACATGAATTATTCACTAATACACACACTGTTGGTCACTCTCCTTGTCATTGTCACAGTTACTGACACACATTGTTGTATAGAGATTGAAATAGAAGATATAAATATTTATTACTTTTATATAGTTATGCAATCTGTATAGCTAAAGAATGCTGATTGAATTATGTGCTAAATACTTGGAAGAGACCATTATTCTAATGTAAGAAACATGTTTCATAATCTTGAATTTTGCAAAAGTGCAAGATAATTTTTAACAGCAAAGATAATTATTCTATATTATGAAAAACTTACAAACCCAAAATTATATCATCATTTTAAACTAATTTAGTATTGTGAAACCAAAAATGCTTTCACCAGCATAATATAATAAAAAAGGATAAAATGAGCAATTAAAAATTAACAACATTATAATTATTTTATTGACAAAGCAATGAATCCATACTGCATTTTAGAGATCATGGTAGCTTTATAATACACAAGGAATAATACTTTCTTTATTTTGTTATATCATTACATTAGCGTCAAGAAATATTGTATTTAAATTTAACTTTCTTACTTGCTAGAAATTGTGTCTCAAATGATACTCGACGTACAACATCTAGTTTAAAGGGAACAAAACCAGAGGTTCCTTGTAAGAATGGACTAATGCACATCACTGTAGAATTATTCAAGACAAAACCTGTCTGTCCTGATCCATCGAAAGTGCATCGTATTATGTCAGTCTGTGACAAAACAATTCCTGGCTCTATAATCACAGCTGTTCCTCCAAGACTGTTTCCAAATCTAGGAGACAACTTAATGGTTGCTATAAACATTATCATATACATTACATAAAATAATGTTTAGCTATAATGTGATAATCTACTCACGAATTTCAATAGTCCAAAATTCATTGTCAGACACTGCTACAGATTCTTGATTACAAAACTGATCACCGACTGCAAATCCTTTTAACAAAAATATTTAATTGCAGAAAAAATACATTATTGATGAGAACATAAAGCAATAATTTGTAGCTTTCCTATAATTTGGTTGAAATATACAACTAGTGTTTTCACAATTTCTTTCTCAGCCTTCTTTTACTCATTAGATGTATTCTCTCTCTTTCACAGGCTTTTTTAAACAATACACAGAATTAAAAATATTTGGTCACCACCGGGAATCAAACCCAGGACCACTTGTATAATGCACAAGCGCTCTGCCACTGATCGACGAAAATTCTCTATTTACAAAGATTCGTATTATTCATTGAATTTTTTACTCATCAAATTTATCACTTCACTTGTGAATTAGATGAGTAAAAAAATTTGATGAGTAAAAAAATTAGTTCAACGAATAATACGAATATTTTAACAGTATAAATACAGAATTGGAGTGTTTGTTTGCCGGCTGGTTGTCATAGCTTAGTGGCAGAGTGCTTGTGCATTATACAAGTGGTCCTGGATTCAATTCCCAGTGGCGACCAAATATTTTAATTCTGCATTGTTAAAAAGTCTGTGAAAGAGAGTGAATAACATAACTCAATATTTTATAATTAGAGGATTAATCTGTAAAATTTATTTATTCAAAGTTTGTCAACTTACATAGAGAAAAAGGACCCACCTATGTGATTTAGTGATAATGTATTATAAAAACACCCTATTATCCATTTAATATTCCTATTACAATCTCAATCATAAATAGAATAATGCAATCATCAAATACAGCCATTTGATTTAGTAGTAGCTAGAAATGAAAAGGTAGTTTTTTTTCTACCCTGAAAGGTTGTGTATAGTGCTTAATGTCTTACTAACACTAACTTATCTATTGTCATGTTGATAGTACGCCAATTTCTGGAATGCGATCTCAAATAAACATTCCTTACTAAACAAATTAATTATTTTAAGCATGATAGTATAGCAACATGTACTCCTTTGGGAATCAGGAGGTGTCAGATTACACATTATCACAGTATAACTTAATATGAATCTATGGTGTGCATTAACTCGTGCAATGAAGCAAGGAATTTAAATAAATAGCCAACAAAAAAATTTAGCATAGTACATATAGGTTATTGTAGATCAGTGAAGTCAAAAAACATACATTAATTTCATCAAGAAAGAAATTAATTTTACCTGCATCAACCAATATGTAGTATTTTGTTAGACGTTCAAAACCAAGTTCTACAGAGAAGGTAACCACTGTTCCATTGCTTCCTGGGTCTGGGAATGTCACTTTGCTTGATTGAGCACTGATGGTATACCTTGCACTACTCTCTCCCTCCTCATTTATGTGTATATACTTGTTACCTCTTTCACCACTTGGCCTAAGAATCTGGATTAAAAAATACAGTTGGTATCTGTGTGAAATACATTCAACTGTTTGGTTACTTGTTCATATGTCATGTATACCTTCACCCAGCATGTAAGTTTGATAAATATTATTGGCGAGCGAGACACTACACAGGGACAACAAATTTAAATCGGGATATTTGTTTGTTTATATAAATATGTGTGCACATATATATGAAATTTCATGTTTTTGTGTCTGCTTGATGGTTGACTCAATCCCCATACTTTACTAAACAGTATCTTTTAGCGTATCAATCTTTACATGTTTCATCAATTGTTTACCCTTTGAATTACTTTGAATTGAGTTGTGCCTGACATATCTAATTTCTTGTGGACTCAGTTAAACTTAGTTCATGTTCCATTTGAATTAGTGGCAATGGTAAGCTATCTTGGCTGATGTGCTGTTTGTCATACTTATAGCCCTATGCAACAGTATTGTACTAACTTGAAAATCTATTTTAAGTCACAAAAGTAAGCCACTTGCATTGATATATCCAGTGAAGGAGTGTGTGAGATAGTGTGTGTAGAGTGTTACAGCAACTGCTTAGCCAAAGAATAGACCCTACATAAACATTAACTACTAAATAAAATAATATTAGCTTCCTTTATACAGCTTTTTCGGCTACTGCAGCCGTAAGCAAGCTACAGTTTAGGGTAAGACCAATACTGTGCAGTAATTTCTTAGTAATGCGTGTTTGTTTGTTTTTGCTTTTTTTTTTTTGTTTTTTCAATTTAAATAGTTGCTGATAGTGGTTACTATGGCAGTGAAATCCCTTACCATGTGTCATTAAAAAACTCGGCTATTTTAAAGTAGCTGGAGTGCTTTTGTCTGGACCACATGTAATCTATATGAAGCAATTACTACCCTGGAAAATAGAGGCAAGAAAGTAATTACATATTTGTCAGCTAAAGTAATAGCTACCTTGTAGCTGGTTTTTTAGGACTAAACAAAAGACTATATGATGCCTTCTAGAACTAGATGAACAGGATCTATGACATTTACTTCGTGCAAACTAAATGAATATAGCTTATTGGTACTTCGGTATAAAAATTTTGTAAAGGTAAAATTCAGCTTGCATCAGATTCTACTTGTTTGAATTACTTGTGCAATATGGTTCGCATGCTATTTGTGCTGAAGCATAGCTATCACTAGTTATTACTTGTACTGCAAAAAGCAACATACTGAGGAAACTAAACTGTGAGTAAAAACAAACAAAAAACAAACAAAAAACATCAAATAGCTCATTTCTTTTAAATATTAAAAAAAATTATATCATAATGCTGATCCTTTTTTTTTGTTGTCAATTAGCCTTACTTTAGCGTGCTAGGTTAAATAGCTACAATCTCACATTATGTTTATGCCTGAAAGAATGGCTATGATGACAAGTGAAATGTAGCCTGTAACTTTACTAACTCACAGGCTGGTCAAACTCCATCTGCCACAGTGTGGTTGGCGTTGGTAAAACAAATCCAGCAGGTGAAATAGAAGATGGAAGCACTCTTGGACCAGAAACTACAGACATAACATTAACCTTTCAGTACATCATGATTACAGTCAAAAAAAATTTGTATTGAAAATAGTGATGAATGCAGAATACCAAAAAAAAAAAATTTCTTAAATACTTTCACAATGTGTGATGACACTTAAGACATTGCATGCATATACAAGTGACTGGAATAAACCAATATATCTCTTTTGGATCTTTCTTGCCTGTAAGCTGGACTTTAGTACCTTCATCCTCATTCTCTAGGCTAAGTTCACCCAGACAAACAACACCTCACTTGCCATCTTCATCATAAGCAAGCATATAATGTGGGTAATGTTGTGGTAGTCATGGTTCAAATAATTTCATGTATCATCCCTACTATATATATCAAAATTATTCTATTAAAACATACTTTACTATGATGCTGATTGAGCTATATGTACTAGGCATGCCTTAAATAGGAGTAATTAGCACAAGCCAAAAAGACCACTCCCAAAGGAATTTATGTGGTTTAAATGCCTATATTGTCATTTCTTCTTTTCATATGCTAAATTTTTGTTTCTTATCTGAAGCATTGTTTTCCTTTTCATATTTATACTATTTTCACCGTCTCCAATAATAATTATTTAAAATTTTAGGGTACATAATCATCAGCAATTGAGGTTTACTATGCAATTTTAATCTTACTTCCAGAAACCAGCGTGATACAGAACTGATTTGACGTGAATCTAAACCATATAAACAAAAACAGTTTAAAATGTGTTTAATAATAACATAACAACAACAAGAACAAAAACAATAATAATAATAATAATTTATATAATAATACTTTTGTGTGTCAGTAACGACAATGATGATGGTGACAGAAGACGACAGTATGTATTTATGAACTAATCAGAGTTGGTAAGGCATTACTATTACCTGAATTGGAAAAAACATTAGACAAGGGGAAAAAATGGGAGACAAAAAAGCTCCCATCTCAGGGTTTGAACCAGCAACTGTCCAATGAGATGTCTGCACAGAAACTACTAAACTTTTTTTAATGTTTACTCACACAACGGAATGGTACTTCATTAACTCAGAAAAGTATATAATACATATTATAGCCAAGACACCAAAAATGAATTATCTGTTACGGCAACTAAGTCTATATTTTAGCCCCCTCTACCTTTCGGAGTTTTCTGCAGCGAAGCAAAAAATGTGGAGACCGAACTGCTCGATCGTTGGAGTCCAGCGTATATCAATGTAGTACAGTGAAGAGTTGTCTGCACTTTGAAGAACTGAGTCTGATGGCATTCTAGTTAAGCCTCTGGGAGATATGGTCTCAAAATTTGTAATTCTATTCAATATCATATAGTAAACAGTGTTAGAGGATTATAGGCATTTACATTAAGTTACACTTCATTAAGCAGCTATACTAGTGATGTGCTTGAGCACAAATGGCGAGTGAGCCTAAACTACACTATTGTCAAACAATTGATTTTAAATTCTAACACTGAAGCTACTAAATAAAAATCTAGTTTTTAAATTACATATATATGGCAAAAGGGATTCAATGCCATAGTAAGCACGCTCCGCAACTGCATGAATTGAAATAAAAGAATAAAATGAGTAACATTTTCTTCTATTCACACAATTAACGCAGCTACACGAGACTTACCTTCGTGGTTAGTCCAGCAGAGAATGAACTTTCTAGTTAATACTGCTGTGTTAGGGCTTTAGAACTATGACAAATAGCGTATTGACTTACCATTGCCACTAACTCGAATAAAGATGGAACTCTGGTAGCTAAGTATTTGAGCTTTAACTACACCCGCAAAGGAATTGAAAGCTGTAAACAATTCAATTTCTAGGATGATATTGGTAATGATCAATAAACGAAAGGATTCTGTTTAGTGAAGTTTGGGACTGGATCAAACACCGAGCTAAAACAAAAATACGTGAGGGTCAAAGTACAAATGACATGCATACGTCCACACATATATAACTATCCCCAATTCTCAATTTGACACCACTGTATCTCACTTGCCAATTACACATACAGTATTGAATTACCTATTTTTTTTGGAATATCCAGTAACTCTTGCTGTATAATTATATCCCACAGGTATAGCTACACAGGATCCTGCTTGAGGCGTGACCAAGACTGGTCTTTCAAAACAAGGTTGTGATGAACTTGTAAAGTTCACAAGGAATTGCAATGGGACACTACTTAGTGGCACCGTGCTACTAGGTGATGAGAAATCTTCTACTTGAATTGTTACAGCAAAAATTCCACTTTTATAAATTGCTTTAAAACTGAATGTGCAGGAATTCTAAATAAAAGAAACAAATTATAGGATAGAATATTAATATAAAACAAAATAATAGTTACAATAATAGTAGTTATTCTCAGTTATAACAACCATTACCCAATGTATTAACTTCTACCCAAAGTCCTTCTGAGATCAATGAGGTCGAACTCTCCGTGGTAAATAAACAAGTACAACATTTTAAAATATTCTGAACGACGATTTGTATGCAGTATAGACAGCCATCTTCGTTATTTTTCTTTTATTTTCTGGTGTCATTTGTGTGTGTAGAAATTACTGTATCTTTATCTCACAATTGTTAGATCTCACCAAAACATACAAGTTTAACGGAAATAATAGATTCAGCGCTTCAAGGATGATAGCTGCATTTACTTCATGCATATCACCCTTCAAGATATGTTAAACAATAAGCGTGCTCACTGCTTATAATGTGCTTATTATATCACTATGAAGAATTTGACCTTATTGACCACTGAGGAGGACTTCAGCAAGATGTCGAACGTTGGGTCAAGTTTTAATTAAAAATATTATATCAACTGCTAAAACCCACAAAAACTAATTATTCAGCTGACTTGGACTCAATCAACAAAAATGCTAACAAACCACAGCAGTTATGGTGTGGCAAAATAATTCCTGTTGGCATGCATTCGCTGATTTACTTACCTCATCCAACACTGCACCAGGAAATGAATCGCATACATCTCCACACTCCCTTAAACTAGATCTAGACCACCTACACCTCACGATATCCTGATCTGGATCAGACACTACACAAATTATTGATGTTATGTTGAGAAAAACAGACAAAATTAATATAATTTGATGAAAGGCATTAACCTGAATATAAAGTGCAGCAAGCTTTCTTTATTTGAATACTTAGATATATCACTCGTTCCCATTACAATAGCCCATAAAAATAATTAATGACAACATCATGGCATCAAAATCAGCAACAATAATAATAGCAGAAAATGAAAAAAAAATTTCTACCTGGTATTTTGTATTGGTAGTTGCAGCCTGTTTGAAAATGGAGTATTGGAGTGGAAGAAGTTACAGGTGAAGAATTTATCTTCCCATTTGACCTAGGTACTAAACTTCCTCTTACTCTGATATCCCACCCTCTATCTGCTCCATTTCTCAGTGAAGAAATCCAGCAACACCCTGTAAATCTTGCATTACAACAAAATCAAAGATTATTTTTAAAAATTTAATAGGACTTATTGGAGAAGGTAGGATAATTATAAATGGCCTGTTAAATATTTTTTACAGACAGCATTCAGTTTACTAGACATATTAAAAGGTACAGAAGAGGCGTACATATTTACATTATTTGCTGCAATCTGTTTTTGAAGGTCTAATGATATTAAATTGAAATGATTTTATAATTAGTTTAATAGATTATGTCTAAACCTGGCCATACAAATAATTATTATGAAGTAATAAGTTTCAATTGTGATTATTACAGCCAAGAGGTTTTATTACAAATGCAGGGAACAAAAGTCTCAAGCAATGGCAACCACTAGCACTGTTTAACTCATCCTTATCCATTATCTTAATACTCCATCATAACAACAACATAATTAACACCCATTGAACCAATCTACCTTGCTTCAAAAGTAGTTGTACTCAGAGTATAGAGATATGTCCTGGTACCAGTCACCCAATCTGCCATCAGGTTCTGGTCAGTGCAATAGATGTTTGTATCACCCACAATACCAGAGCAACCCTTGACACACTCAAGATGTCCTTCAGCAATCCATAGAGTTGCACCTTCTGGTGAACATTCATTATTATTAGTACCTGAGGAGCGCCTCCATGAAAAACGGTGGAATATTTCAATCTATTATTGGTGATGAGTATTTGTATAAGTTGCTATTAGCTGAATTTCCATATATACAATTGTTGGTTAGCAAACTTACCGTTGTCGAATTGACAGGCTTCCATTGAATCAGTCCACCCCTGAAGTGAGATGATTCTCCAATAATTAGACTTTGCAATATAACCCATGCAGGAAATAGCCAGGCTATCATCCTTTCTTCCCAGCCCAAGAGAAAAATAAATGGTGGGTAGCTAACAAAATTTACTGTACGCGCGTGTAGCTGGAGCAGATATCGCCGCATAAATGGAATTCGTTTGGAAGAAATTCTACGTCCGTTGTTGCTCGGGTGGCAAAGCAGTCTCGCGCGGCCGACCCCTTTCCCTTTTATTATCCGCTTGCGCGGGGGGGGGGAGGGAAAGAGGGTCTAGTAGAAGCTTGTACATCGTTTTGTGTCATTCCCCTGATGGGGAACCATACTTAGAGGTGTTTGGCTTTCCGTGACGTAAAATTAAATACGCGTATAAAAACTGCGTTATCACTAATGATGTGCTTGTGCACAAGTGGCGAGCGAGCCTAAAGACTACACTATTTTTATATGAATGATTTTGACTTCTAACACTAAAGCTACTGAAAATAAGGTCCAGCTTTTAAATTTCGCATACACGGTAAAGGGATTTCAGTGCCATAGTAACAACTCTCTGCAACTGCTTGAATTGAAGAAAAACAACAACAACAAAACAATGGACATGCACCTACACAGACTTACCTTAGCGGTAGTCTAGTGGACAATGTATTTTCAAGTAAATTCTGTTGCGCACGGCTTATAACCATGACAAAGAGCGCATTGACTTACCACCGCCACTAACTCGAATAGAAATGGAAGTACCTTAAGTTTTCAAGTTTGAACTGCACCCGCAAAATAATTCAAAACGGTAAACAATTCAATTTTTAGTATGATACGGGTACTGATCGATAAACCAGAGGATTCTGTTTAGTGTAATTTGGGACGGGGTCGACCACATAACTAACACAAAAACGCGAGGGTCAAAGTACAAAATGACATACGTACGTCTATACATACTAGCGGTGTGCTTGAGCACAAATGGCGAGCGAGCCTTAAACTATTGTTAAATGATTGATTACTAACACTCAAGCTACTAAAATAAAGTCGAGTTTTTAAATTACGTATGTAGTAAAGGGGATTCAATGCCATAGTAACCGCTCTCCGGAACTGTTTGAATTGAAAAAGAAGCTAACAAAATCAAGTCACGTTATTTTAAAGTTTTCTTTGTGACATTCGTAATAGTAGTTGTAACGCACAATGGTTCGTCTAGTGGACAATGAATTTACAAGTTAATGCTGTTGAGTGGGGCTTATAAATGTGACAAATAGCGACTAACTCGAATAGAAATGAAGCTCCAATAAGTTTTTGCGTTTTAACTGCACCCGCAAAAGAATTCAAAGCGGTAAACAATTCAATTTCTATGGTGATACGGGTAATGGTCGCTAAACCAAAGGATTCTGTTTAGTGAAGTTTGGGACGGGGTCGAACGCGGAGCGAACACTAAAATACTGAGGGTCAAAGTACAAAATGACTTACATACGTCCAAACATATAATATATAAACTAGTGATGTGCTTGAGCACAAATGGCGAGCGAGCCCAAAACTACACTATTGTTAAACGATTAATTTTAACTTCACCACTCAAGCTACTAAAAAAAAGTCAAGTATAAATTACATGTATACGGTATAGTAACCACTTCCTGCAACAGTTAGAATTGAAAAAAAAAGCAACAAAAACAAGTAGCGCATTATTTACACGTTTTCTTTAGCTAAGTAGGTAAAGGCACAATACTTTCACACAACTGAACATACCTACACAAGGCTTACCTTCGTAGTTACTCTAGTGGACAAAGAATTTTCAAGCAAATACTGTTTAGTGACAAATAGTTTTTTAACTTACCACCGCCACTAACTCAGAACTCCGTTAAGTTTTTTAGTTTTAACTAAAGAATTCAGAGCGGTAAACAATTCAATTTTTAGGATGATACAGGTAATGATAGAAAAACGGGAGGATTCCGTTTAGTGAAGTTTGGGACGGGGTCGAACAACGAGCTAACACAAAAATACGAGAAGGTCAAAGTACAAAATGACATACTTACGTCCAAACAAACATCCCCGATTTTCAATTGTGTTAACCCTGTAAGTGTCTCGCACGACATGTGTTTCAGTTCCAGCTAGACATAAAGAAGCGCTTACTAATATAATATCTAGTTTTTGTTACAGTTAACAAACTCAGCACACTGCCCTTGAAATTAACGCATCAATACTTCAACATTATTAAAGTTTGTTATTAATAAAAAATTTTTGAATACTATAATTTTAGCTACTAATAATGTTCAAAATACATTGTTCCAAAGTACTACAACCATTTATTCTGAGAAGCTAGCATCACACTGCAATAAAATTAAATTTAGCTACAAAAATTCAAATAAATTTTAGACGACAAAACTGTCACTTATTCTTCCATCTTTGGTTGATTCACAGCCTTTAGGAATAATAACAACTTTATGGTTGGCTGCAGATAAGTTTCTATAGCGAAGAGGACTACGGCAAGGGACTAGCCTGCTTCTGTCTAAGCGGCAAAGATAAGAAGTAATATCACTGGTTCCAGAGAATTGTAAGGTAACATCCCTTCCACTGATGGTCCTTCCCTCATTAATAAGATGGATAGCACAAGGACCTAAGAAATTATATCAAAACGTGCAATAACATGTCTTAAATACCGTTGCTATATTGTTGTCAGGTGTAATAACTTGGCAAGTGTGCAATAACACTTGCCCGGTATTTAAAATAGTTAAAGCATGAGCGCTTAGTGCCTAGTACATTTATCGCACTCAGTCCTCGGGCCTACGGCCCTCGGGCTGTCGTGCAATAAATCGACTAGAAACTAAGCGCTCATGCTTTAACTATAACATAATTACAAGTTCAGAGTGTTGTAATGGCACATACTTTATGTTATGATGGTAAACGTAGCTAATCACTTGCTCATATTTATCTGAAAAGCTATAAAATTATTAGCAGGTAAGTCCTAAAAATGTCAGTCAGTTAAATAGTCAGTATAAATTATCAACTTTTCCTAACACATATTTTAGCATTGTATTAAAATGTTGAATTCTCATAAGACATGTGCTCATGTATATTGTTGATTGAAAGGAATGTACAATAGTAAATTATTATTGATAATTTTTTAAAGTTGAGCAAATTATACTGTATAAACTACATTAGGAGAACACTAAATGGCATTTTTCATTGAAATTAACTTGACTTAAGTTATCTCAATACATTTTAAAGTAGATTTATTATGTCAATGTACATAGTACAAGAAGTAGCACAACATACCGATGTAGACGCGTCTTCGCACAATTGCTATCTCATTCCTAGAAACTGAAGCTACAATCCTAAGAATGTGTTTACCGGGATTCACATTTCTATACATCATGTAGCCAGATGCACCTAAGGGGACAATATACAGTAATTAAATTCATAACTACATTTTCATAGCACCAAACTCACAGTCTACTGAGTTTCCATCAAAGATGCATCGAACACTTGCAGGTTTGTTGGTAGAGAAAGACACTTGTACATTGTTTTTATTAGCAATTAGCGGGCTGCCATTATAGAGGGAGATTGCTAAAGGTGGTACTGCAATGTAAAATATCAATTGTTACTATAAAATTCATTAAATTATATACATACTTCTCTCTTCACACAGCAGTCCAGTGAATTCTGTAGTACATGTGCATGTAATGCTAGAGCCTTGCTTGGAACATGTACCTCCATTCTGACAAGGATTGTTGGGACATTCTTCAATTACTGAAATCATAATAATATGTAACAATTAATTTAGAATACTTGTATATATATTATTATATCAGGGATAATTCAATGATGTATTATTTGAATGCAATAATCATTGTAGAACATTTGATAAGGAGTAAGTGATGTTGAATGGATGAAATTATCGATCAAGTATTAATGTTAAAATAACCTGCATGTCTAATTAAACAATTTTTTATCTAGTCAGTCTAACATACTGATGTAAGCAAATGGAAACAATAAGCCCGACAGGAAAGCAACATTAAAGTGATTTGATAATGGCTGAAATTTATGCTTCTCATATATTTTCTTGGATGGCATTTAAAAGTTGTATAAAAGAAGTTAATGGGAGGCATTTTACTGTAAGTGTCCAACTCACCTGGTTGATCACATCTACTTCCTTTGAATCCTTTGTTACAGCTGCAGATATTGTTTTCCATGCACACACCATTACTACAAGATGGCCGACATATGACTATGAGAGAATAAAAAAATTATCATTAGTAAATTGTGCAATAATAAGCTCTTTGACTTTCAATGATATAAATTTCTTAATACCATATAAAATCTACAAATCTTTCCCATTAGAAAGACTTTGAATGTTCTAACATACTTGGTTTAGTCATTTCTTCTATAGTATTGACCATTTTCACTCCCTGCATAGTTGCCATGCCAATTTCAATGCGGCCGGTAGCAGCAATGTCAAAGAGACAGAAACTATCCCCTTTACATATCTCTCTTGCCATCAGTTCCAGAGTGGCATTTTTGAAAGATGCTCCAAATTGGGGGCTAAAGTTAGAAAAGTAGTATGTCCTGTGGTTCTCTCCACGACCGTAACTGAATAGACTGTCTCTTGGATTGTCGATAATCCCTTCAGGAATACATGAAACACAAAAATGAGGCATATATCGAAGATACTAACGTATTTTATGAATTGTAGGTTTACATGTAGATTCAAAATATTCAATTGGTATAATGAACTACTCAGCTAACTAATTTAGTATTAGATATACTAGTAGTGTAAAATTGATGTACTCACAGAAATTTTTTTTCCTGTTACAATGTTCAGGAAATTATTTATACTTTTAAGTAGGATACTCTGCACTATTAGTTATGATCATGCATTATCACTGCTTATAAAGTGTTTCTTTACAAATTCAGTCCTGTGCTGAGAACAAAAAAATTGATGAGACCTTAGAGGTTAACAAATTTGTTTTCAACGAATTTACACAAATTTACAATTTTCGTTATGGTCGTCAATGGACATTATTCAGGCAGTATACAGTATTATACTTAACTTACATGTTATTCCAAAGTCTCTATGAATCTTTTCAACTGAGGAATATCTTGAAATGAACCGCCTACTACCTTTAGGTCTGAGATCATCAGACATGATGTCATTAAAAGTCCCCATTAGTCCTTGTGTCTTTCTCTTCAGTGACTCTGGCAGCCCCACCATCAGTACTTCTATAATGCTGTTCATAACGCTCACTTCTACATAAGACCCAGTGCTGAAGAGTGCTAATACAGTGTTGTTTCTTTTATCAAGCAGAGACACTCCATCAAACTTTAAAGTGCTAATGTCTCCAAACTCCACCTCTTCTGAATTGACCATGGTTTGGAGAGATCCATCAGATTTGTCAACTTGGAACTGCACTTTTGCAGCCGGGGACAGTTGGCTGGCTACAATGGCAGTAAACACAGTACCTGGAGCTAGGTTGCCTTCACTGTCTTCAATTTGTTCCATTCTTCCCTGCACTGTGATTGTGTTGTCTTCAGTTTCGATGAGCGTGAATTCTCCTTTGCCATTGAAGGTGTACTTGAGTCCATCCAGAGTGATAATATGTGGATCTCCTACTGATGTAGCTGTAAAATTACATTATAGTTACATTTAAGTTAACAAAGTATGCATACTATCAAATCTGTTTACTTAACAGCGTCATATGATCTATAACCATTGAAGTGTGGGTTTATCTTGTTACATGAAAGTGTTTTGTTTTCACTCCTATGCCAGAACTGGAAAAAGTTATTAGTTCTTAAGGAAATAATTACTGCCTGAAAAGAGTCCATTCACAACCAAAACAAAAATCATTAATTAATGTATAATGTGTCGAGAGCTAGCTTATTAACCTCTACAGTCTTGTCAATTTTTGTTAACTCAAATTATTGACTCAGTGTACAAAATTTGTTATGATTGTCAATGTACTCTTTTTAGGCAGTGTATAGCAAATAGATTAACACACAAGTATTACACACTCGTAAAATAGAATTACCTGATGTTTATATTGTTTGTGTCATTAGTCAGTGGTGGTAGAAGCAATTTAACAATAATGAGGATATTATTTTAAGCATGTAATGAATCTATTAAGAATGGATTATCAGTCATTGGAAACAAAATATCTCTTTATGCTATCCTTTTAAACATAGCATCACTGTTTCTTTTCATTTGTGATATATTTGAACAAAACAATGCATTGTAATATTATAAATACCATTATTGTACTGCTATTGGATTATAATATTCAAACTGAAGACTTAGTATGCTTCAACTACTTTTTATCACTTCCTTCTTGCATATTCCTGCTCATACTCACACAACCACACATGATCTTAAACTTTAAAGTGGAGTGTATCACTAATGAAAGTTAGTCATTCATTTCAGTACTATTTTATCAAGATTTACTAACTTTTGTACTTTCATTATTATGTCCAACTATTTGGATTTTAGTCGGATAGTTTAACGTATGTACTTAGATGGTAATAAGGGTGTTAACTATTTTTCTCTAACCTGGTCTTGGAAATCTGTACGATGATCCATCATCAGAAGGTCTTGTTGAAAAGTACATATCACATTTTGGAGTATTGTTATTCTTACAGCAGAGGATGTATGGCAGTAGGTCTTCCAATGCATGAGAATAATAGTTACTGAGAGGAGACATGACATCTGCACTACCACCAGGATCATTCTGAACTAGTACACCATTGTTTCCATAGCAACACTGTTGACCTCTATCATCATCTGGTCTACAATAAAGCATATCCATAAATTGTTGTGACAATAAAACAATAAACTAGTCTGTTCAATACAACTAATTAATTATGTAGTGGACATTATAACAAACTGAGACAAAAAATGACACAGAAGCAAATTGAGCACAGAGGGCTGTCACTCTTATACAACTATAACTGGTGACTTTTAGGTCATATGATTGACATAACGTCAGATATTTGTCCATGTTATAGATTTGGTGTGCTTTTGTGAGCGAGCTATATCTCAAATTGTTAACAATGTGTACATACTCAGTATAAACATTCAATTGGTAGCGAGTTATGTGCTACAATTGAGCACACAAAAAAATGAATTTATCTCTGTTTAGTTTCTCACCTCATGAATGTTTTAAAACCCAAATATAGTGTTAGGGTGGCCGCACTACCCCCTGCGCAAATTTTTGTTGATGGTTGCTATACACAATTACTACTATTATACTCACAGGGGCTTCTCCACTACAATATAAGGACAAAGTACCTGCCAAAGGTGCTGCTCGCTAATTTTGAAGTGAATCTGGAGGAAATATCGAGGCCGGTTATAAAACTTTGTAGCAGTTTTTTTGAGCAGTGCGGTAAGTTGGAGCTCCACAATTTGGTGCACTACTAGCCAAGCAGATACTCTACTCCAAAACAACGATTTTTTTTTCATATAGTTTATGATTGATTACCATTTTTTAATATAAGATTTTGAAAAATTGAAGTTTGTGATGTAGTTCTTTTTTTTTTTTAAAGATTTACCTGTGGGGGAAGGGCTCAGCAGGATCTAACACCTCCCACATAGAGATTTACGACTGTGTTTTATGACATTGTTTATGTGTGCATAGACAAGTGACTATGTGTGTTTGTGTCAAACCTGTAATTGTCAGTTGTTATTTTGTGTCATTGTTGTTGGGCACTCCATTAGGGCCTCTGGACCTGTTAGGATATATTGGGCATGTGGAGGCCACCATTTTCAGTCAATAATTTTTTGCACTATTCTTGAAGTCTGCTTAAGATTTAACAACTCTTTGTGCAAGGGGATAATAAACTGACTCTGTGGGTCCAACTAGTTGAATTCGATTGCCCACCCATGTGTAAAAGAATTGATTCCAAGAAAAAAGATACAAAATTTGGAACTTCTATTCTACTCTCAATTCTTATGAAATAATGCTGCCCCCATTTCTCGACACAAGCAATCTCTCTTCAGTTTGTTTGTGTTGTTTCTAAAAAGAGCCCATCAGATTAAGAGTAAACAAACATCAATTCAACAATAACAAGAGAGTCAGAAGAGAGGGTAGTTTCTTGGAGATAACCCGAGATGAAGGTCTTAGAGCTGTGCAGCTTGCGAATTCTTCGCTCCTCAAAAATCGAACCTGTTGTATCTTGATATGGACTGTTGCTGTAAACGGCTATGAGACAACCTGAAGCTAAAAGACACCACAACTTCACGAAGTATACTTTTGCTGCTATTGCGCAATTGTTCCTGCTCATGTACTATCGAATGGTGGGATATTGGTGGGAAATAAATTAATGTCCAGATCTACAGGCGGTACGGCATACTAAATTCAACTTCATCATTGTTGTATGAAAAAACATCAAAGCAATATCAAAATTGCCTTACGTCAGCAACACTGAAGTAAATGTTAGCTTCTCTAAAATACTTGGCTACCATAATAGCATTACAAGTGGTTGAGCAACAGTCCCTTCAAGCATACAAATCTACCCTACCCCATGATGTACCTGGTCAAACTAGAAAGACTTCAAACAATTGTTGCCCAATCCATTACACCAGCATTTTCCTTAAATATTCCTGCATCATGTGAGCACTCAATACTTTCTATATTAACACTCAGATGTTTCTCTGCATAGTTTTGGACAATTGTATTACTAGAAATTTGTCATTGATATTTCTGAACGAGGCTTTTAAGAATAACCGTTTTAATGTTTTAGAAATATATCGCATGATTACACTCATAAAGTAAAACATTTTATTCTCATGCTTTATTTTCACTCTCCTTCAGCAAGTTGAAATACATTATAGGTTAAAATTTGTACCCATGTCTATTTTTCCCCTAGCCAAATATTGGGCTATTATCGAGTGAGCAAGGTGAGCGAGATACTATTAGTGGAGGATAATGCAAAATCAGGTATATGTTATATGTGTGTGTATGGATGATATGTGTGCCCCTTAAACACACACAGGGGTTCCTTTTTTCTCCTGCAAAACCACTTGTTCTTCAAGTCACAGAAAGTTGCTACAACTGGTTAGTATGTCATTGAAAACCCTTTACCAGACATAATTTCGTCTTTTTTTTGGGGGGGGGGGGGGTACAAAGTGCCGATTATTGATTGTCAAGAGTCAGAATGCCTAAATGTTAATGCTAAGGAAGCTACCACTACTTGAGTGAAACTGAAGTATCTACTTAATTCCATATTAATTTTGTTGCTTAAAGTTACAAAAATAATTCTAGCCTTTCTTTTTTGTAGCTGAGAGCTTATTGTCAAGAGAGACTGGTAATTCAGATAGTCAGAATGGCTTCAATTTGATACTACGGAAGTTACCACTATACTCAAGAAAATGAGATAAGAAAGTAAATTTTGTATTGGTTTGCTAAAATTAAAGACCATTTATTTTGTAGCTAAGAGCTTGTTGTCAAGAATTACTGGTAATTCAGATAGTCAAAATAGCTTAAATTTGTAACTACAGTAGTTATCAATACTCGCGAAATTGAGGTAAGTAGTAATTCCATATTTGTAGGCTAAAATTACAAAAATAACACAGGCCTATTTTTTTTGGTACCTGAGAGTTTGACATACTGGTAATTGAGATGGTCGAATGGCTGATAACTACAGGAGTTACCATTACTCAAAGTACTTTTGTATATGTCTGCTAAAATAAATGGTCAACTGCTATTATACAGTTTTGCATGAACTAAACTAGAAAAATATAAATTATGTAGTAACAATACTGTAGTTTCAACTAAGCAGGCTCGCTTGATATTTGTGCTCAAGCACACCATGATATAGTGACAATATACTGTAGATTTATGTTACTTAAAGTTAACATAGCATGCTCGCTTGATATTTGTTTTCAAGCACACCACTAATATAGGCAGGGTTTCATACAGGATTTTTTCTGGGGGGGGGGGGGGAGGGTTAAAGAGTTTAGAAAGGAGGGGGGAACCACATGTTTGATTGACCACACACAATTTTGCTGAACCACATCCATTTAATTAAAAATCATCTCAGGTCTAGAATTAGTGACACCAATCTTGGAAGACTAATGTGTATTGCAATTGAAGGACCTCAATTAACTGAAATGAACTTTCACCAACTATTAGATATATACAAACAACAAACTCACAGAATACCATTATAAATCATAACCACAGAATACCATTAAGTAGTAAATATTATTAATTTATTCTAGGGGGGGGGGACTCAACCAGTATGAAACCCGGATTGGGCTAAATATTTTCACTCTCAGGCTTTCCTTTCACTCGCCTCTGACTCATGAAAAAAAAATTAGCCTGCTCATGAAAATAAAATAGCCTGCTCGCGAAACATTTCGCCATATCACACTCTAACTCATATAATAAGTGTTATATGTAAATATAACTACATATACATAAAAGTATATTTATATTAAGTCTGACATACTTAGTAAGTCTGTAGCACACCGATATTTTAGGATGAAAGTCATTCATGAACATGTTATGATATCCAGTATCGGCCGTAATCAAAGATGTGAAGTCTTCTAATATATATTGCTGAAGGTCAAAACTTGCAATCAATTGATTTGGTGGACAAGAAGGCAATCTACTAAATGCTGATACCACATCACTATTGTCGTCGTGCCATTCTTGACACTGTCCAATATTATCTGCAATCTTCAAGAAAATAGTACCACTCCATATTGTTATTCCTTTTGGAATATTTCGTTCTCCACTAGTTGATACACTGATATGAACCAGACATATAGAGTTGTAAGTTGAGAATAAACAGAAAAATGGAGTGTTGTTTATAGTAATATTTTCAGCTCCATCATTTGTTGTAGTCAGTAATTTATTTTGTGGTGCGCTGTATCTGTTTCCAAAAACTAATCCATTGATGCCTATATCCACCATGATATTACCATCAAATACTCCATTTGGATTTAACAACTGAGGATTCCAAGTAAGCTGCAATGTGTCTCCTTTCATGAACACCACTGATCCATCATTTCCATTAACTGATAATGCATGTCCTCGCTCTGGCGATACTATGAATAGTTATGACATTAATGAATTTAGCAACAGTAACTATTAGCAAATCTTTTATTTGTTATCATAATAATGATATTCTATACAACTTATTTTAAAATATGTACATATACATATTAGTATAATTAGCTAAATTTATAGCAGTAATGAAAAATATTTGATTTGATTGGTTATCAGTATTGGTAAATTGATCAAAAGTACTGAATAATCAAGCGATCGGCCTCTTCACCTATCAGTGTAATACAAGCTACTTTGAACAATTAGCAACAATTGGTTGCTGTGGTTTTCTAACCATGAACAAAAAAATAAAAATTGAAATTTCTGTCTATAATTAGTAATTGTTCGCTGTATGCTAGGCTATTTCGCTTGCCATTGGTGCAGAAGTACATTACTAGTTATATGGTACAGTATCCCTCAAACTCACTTGCAGTTCATTTTCTCCTAAAAATAGACTTATTTTTGGCTAGCTCTATGTTTAATCTGGCAATACAACAATAAGCAAATTCAGTTCAGTTTTTTTAAACTGCAAGCTAAAATAACTACTTGGTTCTTTCCAGTAATAAAAATAGTAACAATTTGCTACTACTGATTGGAGACCTTTTACCAGAATATTCGGCACGTTACAGGTTGTAGCATAACAATTTTCGAAGATGAGGTTAGTTTAAAGTGCATAAGGCATACATGATAATATTAATCTAGTATAATTGACATGTGATTGTTTCTTTTTAGTTTCAAATATATTTTTCTTACTTGCTAGAAATTGTGTCTCAAATGATACTCGATGTAAAACATTTAGTTTGAACATAACAAAACCAGACGTATTTTGTAAGATTGGACTAATACACACTACTGTAGAACTATTCAAGACAAAACCATTCTGTCCTGATCCATCAAAAGTACATCGTATTATGTCACTCTGTGACAAAACAATTCCAGGCTCTATAACCACAGCTGTTCCCCCGAGACTGTTTCCAAATCTAGGAGACAACTTGATGGTTGCTATTAATACATATATTATCATATACATTACATAAAATAATGTTTAGTTACAATGTGATAATCTACTCACGAATTTCAATTGTCCAAAATTCATTGTCAGATACTGCTAAAGATTCTTGGTTACAAAACTGACCACCGACAGCAAACCCTAATCACAACCAAATAATTCATAATGATGTTAAGTGCATTCCAGTTACCACTTTTTATATCCCATTTATTTACTAATTCAAAAGTAAATATTCATATGAAATTTTAATACCCAATATTTGTCTATCTAAGTGAGCAGAATATTTATGACTACTAGTGAAATATAAATTGTGTTGCCATGTACTGAAGGTAAAGAATTCCCACTTATGACTCTAAACAGTAAGAAAATATATGCTAAATCAACAAAATGGACACTTAGCAGCGAGTGCACACTTAACAGCTAATCGAGCGCGTACTTGACAGCAAATGCTGGTGCCTAACAGTGTCATAATAAATTTAAACTCTTTTCACTACTTTATCCTTATTATAACTTTTTCTCCTCTTAATTGGAGCTTCTTCTTTGGTAAATGTCAGTTGAATTGCATCCACGAATTTTCTAACACCTTTGGTAGAGCTGTGAGCTTGTTCAACCATTATATTTCTGCTAATTTTTGCCATATGTGTGCTGTACATACGTATCAAAACTGTATCCCTTTCGGTATTTCCTGGTGTAGAGGTCAAAGTTGATAAAACTACTTAAAATTTCCCAAAAACCTGAAAAACCTATGCACTTAGCAAAAAGTGGAACTTCACCATGAGAGGCTTAGCTACAAGTGCCTATGATATTCAGAATATAGATAGCTACACTTATATATATATATATGTATGTATGTATAAAACAATAGGCCAGTGTTAAGCCATTCTGACTATCTGAATTTACCAGTCACTCTTGACAACAAGCTCTCGGCTACAAAAAAGAATGGCCAGTGCTATTTTTGTAATTTTAGCTAGCAAATATGGAATAACATGCTTACTCTTAAACTTCCCCTAAGTAGTGGTAACTTCCTTAGCATTAAGGCATTCTGACTACCGGTGGCCCTTGACAACAAAAAACTGGCACTTCACAGCCCCCCCCCCCAAAAAAAAAATGGCGAAATTATGATTTCACTGCCATTGAAACAGGTCACAGCAATTTTCTGTACCTTGAAAAACAAGCATTTTCGCAGGAAATTTCTTACAATTTGGACCTTAAGCTTAAAGTAAGACTGTCAAATCTAAAAAGCCGTGTTTTTAGGAGAAAAAAAGGGAACCCACACTCATGTTTAAGGGGCATACATACCATCCATACACACATATATACATAAAACATATACCTGATTTTGCATTATCCACCACTAATAGTATCTCGCATGCTCTGCTCACTTGATAAATATACCCAATTTTTTTTTTCAACCCCAAATAGTATGGGGTGTAAGTTGCCCATTCAAAAATGTATGGAAAAAATCACTGTTCAATTGAAATCGCACGGGGAAAGTGAAATAACGCGTAACTAATTTAAATACCTCGGTAACTAGGTGGAAACTAAGTGAAATACCACAGTAGCTAAGTGAAATAGTACGGGTAAGTGCACATGCGTCAGCGTTAACCTTGGCTATGTACAGTTTGAGTAGTTTCTAGTTGGACACAATGTCATTCTTTACCGCAGAAGCTCTACCCATATTAGACGGAATGTTTTCAACAGATTAGGAGGACCAGTACGTTGAAAACAAAGTTCCAGCGGAAGCTAAACCTGAAATAGGGAGATAGTGAGTGAACAAGACAGTGTAGCTACCATTGCAAACGACTTTTTAAAAAGCTGGCCTACTATTAGCGAGTGATAGTACAGGTAACCAGTGCTATTAGGGATCAATAACACTCGTAAAGCAATTGAAATAGCATGAGGCATGTCACTCGTGCTATTAATCACGAATAACAAACCGTCCTATTACTCATACTAATAGTATCTCACTTGCTTCACTCGCTCGATAATAAATCCAAAATGCATAGTAGCTTCTGACACATATTATTCGTTTTTTAGATACCAACCCAGACCATAACAACAAAATAACACCAATTATATTTTATAACGTAATATTTCAACAGATTCTACTAAATTACTATGGCTATAATAGGACTTATAAGTTTTCTACTTGTAGGTCATAGTTTATCAATATTATAATATAAATCTAAGTCTATTAGTCCTCATCCAGACAACATGCTAATTTATGGAATGCTGTCCACCAAAAACAATTTTTTACTAAGTCAACTACTCATATAGCTATACATGACAGTATAGTGGCAGACACTATGTGTGAGGGATGGTACCCTCTTGGGAGCCAAGAGGTATCAAATTACACATTTACAACCTACTTACTCACAACTGTGATTAACATAAGTAGTGGGATAAACCACAGAATTCAGGAAACCAACTAAACATTTATAACACGGTCATAAAATCATCAATCTTGTCTTACAGAAATTTTATTGATTTTGTACACTTTTCCATTAATTAAACTCCATTCAGTAACTTTCTAGTTTGCATATCCCATCTTGAAATTATACTAATATAATAGCATTATTTAATGAAAAGTGTTCCTTTTATTTAGTAGTTAATCACTTAAACGTAGAGATTGTGTTTATAATTCAATACTATTCTCCAAACGTGACATCTAAGGGCTGATGTTCTCAACTCATTCTGGAGGTCCGGGTATAAAATGGAGAATGCCTGCATGCCCTTTGACCTTTAGTTCGTTCTATTCAGATTAAAAGGTAGCCATGCAATGAGAACCTTCCATAAAAGCTCGATATTCTTTCAATTCGATCCACACCATGTCTAAAACGAGTGCCCAACAGGTATATATAATAATTTTTGCATGCGATATAATAGATCAATCAAGTCTAGTGCCTATCAAAGCCGTGTGTGTGCCAAAGTACTTCTTTATTGAAGATGAGCCCTCAAGATAGTATCTAGCAGAACTCTGGCAGCATGCCATTATATCCCGTGCAGTTCAATTTAGCTTGTCAATGGCAAACAGTGCTCTAGCCCACCATTTTTTCTATTTTTTTTTGTTTTCCCTTCTGTGGAGCTCATGACTTTTTTGTATTATTCCCTGATTTTGTGCTAATAATAGTAATACAGAATTACTGAACATAACCAAAGGATCATCTAACTGGTAAAGAAACAAAGAGTGGAAGTATGCAATAGAATCCATTCATTCAGGGAGCAACATGCTACAAAGAATGATAATTTGTAGAATTTAATTAATTTTACCTGCATCAACAAGTATGTAGTATTTCTTTTGACGTTCAAAACCAAGTTCTACGGAGAAGGTAACCACTGTTCCATTGCTTCCTGGGTCTGGGAATGTCACTTTGCTTGATTGAGCAGCACTGATGGTGTACCTTGCACTACTCTCTCCCTCCTCATATATGCGTATAAACTTGTTACCTCTTTCACCACTTGGCCTGAGAATCTGGATTAAAAAAATACAGTTGGTATCTGTGCGAAATTCAATCATTTCTATGCATCAATCATGAGTGTCTATACTACACTTGCATTGATAAAAGTGACGTTGTTAAAATATAATTACATGTACTCAAGACACTGAACTGTGGGTATTAAAATAAAATGCATTTCTAGAATGCAGAATATTCTTTCAGCATAAAAATACATCTAATATAAAATAGAGGGTTATAAAATTCATTTGCTAACCAGTTATACTTTTGTGCTTTAAATAATATTCTACCAAGGCTTTTATAAGTTAAACTAAAATTGCTTTCTTTAGAGTTGTACTATACTCCACTGAGAGTATGGTAGGTAGTATATATATGGCCATATGTAGATGCCATAATGTTTATGAAATTTACAAATACGCAGCACACTAACTCACAGGCTGGTCAAACTCCATTTTCCACACTGTGGTTGGTGTCGGTAGAATAAATCCAGCAGGTGAAATAGAAGATGGAAGTATTCTTGGACCAGATACTGTACAGTCATTATCATTTCATTGAGTACAATGTCTTGTTAATTGCTGCCATCTTACTGAAGCTTTACTCATATACACCAGTGTATTACCATATGCAGTAATATTTAGTACTATTTTAGCAACTAAGCTACAACCTCATTAAACATCACTTGTTGCTAAAGCTTGATTTCTACTTGTATACATAAACTGACTACAACTAAACTACACCCAGATAAGCAAATTCGGTTGTCCAATTATTATGAATCCTAAAACTCATCAGTATCACAATTATTAAATTTTGCTTATCTCTTATTATAATTTAGCGGAGTAGCTAATAAGTGAATTAATTAGAGTTTATACAAAATTTAAAAAAATTAGATTTATTCATCATAATCATAAGCAAAACAAATAACTTCTATTATTAATGTATATAATATGAAAATAGGTATAAAGAAGTTTTTGTACGTTACGCTTACAATATACACACATCACTAGAGAGTATTAACAATTATACATATGTTTCACAATAACTATAAAGTGTATTTATTTAAAATATATACTATAATCTTACTTCCAGAAACTAGCGTGATACAAGATTGAGCCGATGTGATTCTGAAATATATTTAAAATAATGATTTTATTTAAATGTAGTTAAATGCAAAACCACATGACAACTATTAAACCTCTTTACTAGTCATTTAATTTCATATATTTTAGCTTGCAAGGATGCTTAACCAGCACAAACTACATTCAATTAAATATAATATGAAGTTTTGACTTATAATTGTTGAAGTCCACTAAGGTTAGAATTAAGAATATGAATTAGCCTAGTGACTATTCAGGTGTGAATATTGTAGCATGTTCATACATGTACATGTGACCATGAAGAGGAAAAGTAGGAACAGCACATTGTCCATAGACATACAACATCGGGAAAGAATTGATCTACTTCTTTGAAATGTACTGAAAATATCTGTTGGATTGAAATGGTTAGGTTGTGTATGTCGGCATTATGGCTATAACACTTGGAGAGCTTAATACCTGGACGGCGACTATGGGGAAGTGAAAAGAAATATTTTATATGATTGTGCCAGATTTTCCTGTTGCATGGTCACATATTCAGCATGTAGATGTAGTATTCAACTGTATATGCAATATAATGAGATGTCTGGCCAAAGCAATTGAATGACACACCTCATTATTGCTCAATAAATTAGCTGTATTTACTAAAACACAATTTCTCTGTCATTGTATTTGCATGTTATTATACCATACACTCACTAGTTGCAATTATTTTGTTCAATATTACCTTTCAGAGTTTTCTGCAGAGAAGCAAAAAATATGGAGACCGAACTGCTCGATTGTTGGAGTCCAGCGTATGTCAATGTAGTACAGTGAAGAGTTGTCTGCACTTTGAAGAACTGAGTTTGATGGCATTCTAATTAAGCCTCTGGGAGATATGGTCTCGAAATTTGTAATTCTATTCAACACAACGAAGCAATTTATTTTAGCTGTATACATTTGAACAAAATTTTCTTAGTAGTAGCTACATGCACTTAACACCAAAGATCCATCATTAGCGTTTTCCATGAAAAATATAATTATTATTATTATTACTATTATTATTATTATTATTATTATTATTAGATGTATTCTCTCTCTTTCACAAGCTTTTTTTAGCAATACAGAATTAAAAATACTGGTCACCTCTGGGAATCGAACCAGGACCGCTTGCTTCATGTATAAGCACTGAGCTATGACAACCAGCCAGTAAACAAACACTTCAATTCTGTATTTGTTTAATCAATACAGAATTAAAAATATTTGGTCGCCACCGGGAATCAAACACAGAACTGCATGCTGATAGTCATAGCTCAATGGCTGAGCTCTTGTGTGTTAAGCAAGCAGTTTTGGGTCCGATTCCTGGGTTCAATTCCCGGTGGCGACTAAATATTATATTATAAATTCTGTATTTGTTTCTTTTATTAAGTCTGTAAAAGAGAGAAATTACATGTAATTAGAAAAGAAGGCTGAACTGCGAAGTGATCATTAATATTATCATTATTAATAATTGGCGAGCGAGCGTAGCGAGCGAGACACTTACAGGGGTATCAGGGGTAACACAATCTAAAATCGGGGATGTTTATTCATTTATTTGTATATATGTGACCGGATTTGGGAAAATCCGCCTAAACACGGCAAACAATTTTTTTCAGTATCACTGGGTAAAGCCTTATGGGTCGATTTTTTTTTAAAAATTTTTTATGGCAGAAATGGATAGACACCCGTTAGCTCTAGCTTATGACGCAGTTGTAAGCTCTGGCGTGCTCTAGAACTCACACTACGAGGCTAGAAACACTAGCCGGTTGGACTCGTGTACGGAGAGTTGCTAAGAAATTTTTGGCTGGCTTTTCACTAACAGCCGGGAAAAAACTGTAGCTAACTAATTCACTTACTATTCTACATAATTCACGTACTCATGCAATTCTCGTCATCATAGTTTCTTAAGGAGCCCTGCATTAAGCCTTTATACTTCTTTCAATCCGCCTGTAACCGGTTTATTCCATAGTGTCCCGGAGACACACAGTATTAGTATACGGACACAAGGCACGCCCCTGACCTTAGCAACGCCTTTACCCGGCGTTTTTTCGAAATCAGCAATAATAAGTTTAGCAAAAATACTCAAGTGTTGTAGTGCGTAGGGCGAACACGGCTTGTGCTACAGCTTCCAAATTAGGAGGAAGGCATCCCAAGGCCCCGTGCAGCCTACTGGTAGAATAAATTAGAAAACTTTAGATGCCGCATTTAGCCGGGTTTTCACAAATCCGGTCACATATGTATGGACGTATGTATGTCATTTTGTACTTTGACCCTCGCGTTTTTGTGTTAGTTATGTGGTCGACCCCGTCCCAGATGGCACTAAACAGAATCCTCTGGTTTATCAATCAGTACCCGTATCACCCTAGAAATTGAATTGTTTACCGTTTTGAATTCTTTTGCGGGTTGCAGTATAAAAAATTGAAAACGTAAGGGACTTCCATTTCTATTCGAGTTAGTGGCGGTGGTAAGTCAATGCGCTCTTTGTCATGGTTACAAGCCGTGCGCAACAGTATTTACTTGAAAATACATTGTCCACTAGACTACCGCTAAGGTCAGTCTGTGTAGGTGCATGTCCAGTTGTGTCAAAACATTGTGTGTTACAACCACTACTTAGCTAAAGAATATCACAAAGAAAATGTTTAAATAACGTGTATTGTTTTGTTGTTGTTTTTTCCTTCAATTCAAGCAGTTGCAGAGAGTTGTTACTATGGCACTGAAATCCCTTTACCGTGTATGCGAAATTTAAAAACTGGACCTTATTTTCAGTAGCTTTAGTGTTAGAAGTCAAAATCATTCATATAATAATAGTATAGTCTTTAGGCTCGCTCGCCATTTGTGCTCAAGCACATCACTAGTTAGTAGTATCTTATTTTATATTTGTTATTGAAATTTTAATTACTATTGCTACTATTACTATTATTACTACTATTATTATTTGCTTATTTGACCAAGAACTATTGTCAAGTAACAATAATAGTACATATACTGTTTTCAAATTACCTTAAATCATCAGAATAGCCAGTGACTCTCGCTGTATAATTATATCCCACAGGTATAGCTATGCAGGACCCTGCTGCTGGTGTAGGCTCTACCAAGACCGGCCTTTCATAGCACAATCGAGTTGAACTTGTAACAATAACAAGGAACTGCAATGGGACACTACTCAGTGGCACTGTGCTACTAGGTGATGAGAAATCTTCAACTTGAATAGCAATAGCAAAGTTTCCAGTTCCATAAGTAGCATTATAACTGAGTGTGCAGGAATTCTAAAAATAGCCACAAATTTAAAATAATAATAAGCAGCACTGAAGATATGAATGGACACTTTAGCAGGAAACAATAATGTATGCTTGCATTAAATTAATATCTTACCTCATCCAATATTGCATTGGGAAAAGCATTGCATACATTTCCACACTCATTTAAAGTAACATTTGACCATCTGCACCTCACAATGTCTTGATCTGGATCAGATACTGCATCAAATGACAGGCATATAACTAATATCATGTTCAAAAAAAACATTTTGGTATAGCTACTTAAGCTTGAATCTTGTCTATAATCACAAGCTTTAGTTATTTATAAGTCCAATATGTTCTTCGCCTCATCAAAATGCAAACGAAACAAAAATAATATAACAACAAAGCAATCGTTAAAACAATAACAGAAATGTGAAAGCTTTGCTACCAGGTATTTTGTATTGATGGTTGCAGCCTTCCTGAAGACGAAGAATCGGAGTAGAAGAAGTTACTGGTGAAGAATTTATCCTCCCATTGGACCTAGGTACTAAACTTCCTCGAATGGTAAGATCCCATCCTCCATTTCGTCCAATTCTCAGTGTGGAAATCCAGCAGCATGATGAAAATCTACCAAAAAAACACAGCAAAACGACAAAACAAAAAACAAAACAAACAAAAACAAAAAAATATTAATTATTCAATTTGTAACTAGCTATCATGTTCAGTGTTCACAACTTTAAATGATTCATTAAAACTTACTTTACATGGCAGATATGTAGCTATACATTCTGAAATAGTTAGTCAAAGTTGACTATAGTAACACATATAAACTACTAACACAACCTATATGATGTGGACATTTATTATGTACAAATAGCTACTCAACCCGACAGATGAAAATTCACTAAACAGTGATCATTTCATACACTCACAAAGAGATCTAAACTTCTAAAATATAACCATAGTTTAAGTTTTAGCTAATTTATTAAATGGACAGTCATGACACTCTGTACTGCTAACTCAATCTCTTTCATACAAAATATTATCTTACAGAAACACTCCAATAATAATCCACTAAAATAAAAACCAAAAACAAACAAGTAAACAAAACAGCCATGAAGCTACCTTGCTTCGAAGCCAGTAGATATATCAGTTGTATTAAGAGTATAGAAGTATGTCCTGGTACCAGTCACCCAATCTTCAATCAGGTTCTGGTCCGTGCAATAGAAAGTTGTGTCACTCACAACACCAGAGCACCCTGTGACACATATGAGGTGTCCTTGGGCATCCAATAGAGAATCATTTCCTGGAAAACATGTAGCGTGGTTAGTCCATGGAGTGGATCGCCTCCACGAGAGACGATGGAATATTTCAATCTATACCATATAGATTATAGCTAAATGCTTTATTTATTCAATCATATTTTAGCACTAAATATTTTTCAGAACCCGTTAGCAAAATACCCATTTTTCAATTTTTTTTAGATGTAGCTACACTCATTTTGCAGTTTAATGGAATACTAGCTACTTGGAGGGAAAAAAAGAATTTCCTGAAGTAAGGATAAGATGCTATTTGCAGTTTGTTCTAAACTTTCTTGAAGCTTGCAGGACAGACTGCAGAATAGTATACCCTATCCTGTACTCAGAGAAATTTTGACAGGAAGTACAGTAGCTATACTAGATGACCAAACTACTGCACAAATCCTGTGGCAGGAAATCCTAATTGTTTCCAGAGAGCTGTTAATAGGCATGATGATAATATTCTAGAGTATGCTGGAATAATAATGCCAGTAAACAGGCAATCTTTGGGGGGCTCACAAACTAGACCTGAGGCTTACTGATATATTTAAATAGTCATAGAGCTCTATCTATACATTGCAGCTGCAAAACCTGTGTCACACTGATTCAGCAGTAACTAACCGTCATTAGCTTAAAACATCTTCATTTTTCTATAAAACTGAAGATAAATAACTAGCTTTGGAAGTGCTCAGTCCAAAGTAGTCTAGTTGTTCTAGTTGTAGGTTTCACTGGTGCTTAATCAAAAACAAAACAAACAAAAACACACACACACACCTTAAGACTCACTTCAACTTTTCTTCTTGATATTCTGCATACATAGCAAAACCGCTCTCCTAAATAACCATTATTCTCTTGCCTAGCTGTAGTTACTTTATGTGAGCTCAAAGTTAACAACATAAAAGAAACACATATAGCTAGCATCACTATCTAACCTTTCGACGATAACTGCCTTAATAACAAATAAACACAATTAATCCTCATATTTCTGCTACCAATTTGGCTAACTTATTAACTATGAGTTAGCTACGGCTTACAGTTGTAGAATTCACAGGTTTCCACTGAATAATTCCACCTCTGAAATGAGTACTTTCCCCTATTAATAGACCTTGCAAAAGAAAGCACACAGCTAACAGCCTGGTAGCCATTCCTCCTCTGTCTCACCGCCGCGGAGAGAGCCAAGGGGAGAAGCAAAAGTAAATTATTACAAGTGCGCCCAATGGGTGGGGAGTACTTCGTTTATTACTTCACGAATCAGCTGACTGCGCATGCTTGTAAAAATGAAGCACTAAAGGTGCGAATCCTTGTATCCAGTCTCTCTCGTAGCCACCCATACCGGAAGTAATAGAAACGCGTACAATTCCTTTCAAAAGGTCACCTCATTAAAATGATGCTTGCGCGTGGGCGTTCAATATATATTTTTTTAGTTTGCAAGGAAGCCACACACGTGTTTGTCTTAATACTGTGGTGTGCTGCTCAGTCAAGCTAACAAACCAGTGTTGTTTTGGTTTAGCGATTCCAGACTTTCTAGTTTTAGTTGTCATACTAAAAAAAATATCTTGAATGATTAGTTTTAGTTTTTTTCCCAAATTCTCCCTGAAGATTTAGTTAGTTTTTAGTTTTTCTTCAATACCATGTAGAAGATTTAGTTAGTTATACTATCAATTGTCTTAGTTTTAGCTAATTTTTATGTTGCCTCTCAAATTCTGCAAATGAGACTCCTTAAAGAAAGTTGTTCATGTAGTTTTCCCAAAGAACTTCAAAAATGGCATATTTCTGTGAAAACTTGGGTATTATTAATAAAGTACAAATGGTATTTGTTATGTAGTTTAGAGAATAATTACTTGATGGGAATTTATATTTTCATTTAATAATGACATAATTCAAGGTGAATTGTTTACAATAAAATTGCTTAGTTTTAGTTTTTGTCATCCACTCTTCTACTGGTAGTTTTAGTTATTATTGAATTTAATGTCTTCTAAAATAATTAGTTTTAGTTTTTTCATGTTCTCTATAGCTTAGTTTTAGTTATTCTTACCAAAAGTAAAAATACCCCAAAAAAGGGGTTTTGGTTTTAGTTTTAGAAAACAACACTAGAAAAAACCAGACCATTTTAGCATCAGAACACCTTTTAATTAATGTTGTTTTGGTTTGTAGATTCTAGGTTTTCTTAGTTTTAGTTAGCTATTCATACTAAAAAAATGTCTTGAATGCTTAGTTTTAGTTTTTTCCCAAATTCTCCCTGAAGATTTAATTAGTTTTTAGCATTTCTTCAATATCATGTAGAAGATTTAGTTAGTTATTCTATCAATTGACTTAGTTTTGGTTAATTTACGTTGTGTCTCAAATTCTTGAATAACGAGACTCCTTAAAGAAGTAGAACTGGTAGTCTTCCAAACAAATTCAAAAGTAGCATATTTCTATGAAATCTTAGGGATTTTAAATAAAGTATGATATATTTTAAATAGTTTAGAGAGAATAATTACTTGATAGCAATTTATACCTTTATTTAATAATGATATAATTCAAGGTGAATTGTTTACAATAAAAATTGCTTAGTTTTAGTTTTTGTCATCCACTCTATTGGTAGTTTTAGTTATTATCGAATTCACTGTATTCTAAAATATTTAGTTTTAGTTTTTTCATGTTCTCTATAGCTTAGTTTTAGTTATTCTTACCAAAAGTAAAATACCCCAAAACTAAGGGGTTTTGGTTTTAGTTTTAGTTAACTAAAACAACACTACTTTTAATATGGCAAGTTATATATTTCTTATTAATTCGGGACATAGCAATCTGCAACCAAATTAGACTAAAATAATTAGTGATATGTCATAGTGATTCATGTATTTATGATATACTAAATTATTGTAACTGCAAAACAAAGAAATTTTTTTAAAGTGATATTGAATGTATTATGATAATACTTTGCATATAGCTACAATCAAAGAGTTCAGTGCTAAGGAGAAGAGGTCCAAAGACGACGATCCATCCAGACAGAAAATCTGTGGTCCTTGCCAATTATGTTTCAACAAAACTCCGGGCCATGGAGAAAACTATCACAGTTGACAGCTGTATTTGTTATGCATGTGAAAAAGACATAGAAAGAAAATTTAATTCAGGTGACTATGTACCAGGCTGGACATTACAGAACAAAGAAAACATAACACTGATGATGGGAAGCTAGTTCCACTGTGCCAGGTTCATTATAAACAAGTGCATCACACAATCAACCCTCAAGTATATGTAGTGCACAATCAACCCTCACATGTACAGGCACTGGCCTAACAATATTATTGCCATTAAATATCATTTTTGTCAAGTCAGTGATATGGATTTGTACATCACTGAAAATGATAAAATATGCACATGTTGTAATAATAGTCACCTCGAAATAATTGCTAATTTTAAGCAAAATAGTCATGATTATGAATTAAGTGCCCTTTTAAACAACATTATTCCAGACTCAATCCCAGAAGATGCAGTCGTGGAATTAGATTATAAATTGCCCTTGTTTCTTGTCGAGGACTTTATTTAACACCCTTTGAGTTATAAATGTGCAATAGTTTATCTGTTCATCATGTGTTGTATTTTTCAACAGCCTGTAACCAATAGGCATCCAACAGGAAACACAAACAACTCGGGACATTGCAATCTGCAAGCAATTACTCCCTTTTAAGCCATATCATCACTAAACATACTATAATAGCTATCTCTGAAATTATTATTGTAACTGCAACCTGTGATAAAATACCAGTAAAACTTTCTATCTTTCTGGAGTAGAACAAAAAAATTAGCGCTATATACTTTTTAAAGTGTCTTGTGCTCTCTTTAGACACAAGAGAGCACAACCTACTAGTGACAGAGCAGAGCTACGCCCCAGTCAAACTCCATTTCCTTGTCTTTGGTACTACGACCCGAACCATGGATTACATCACAGGTTTTTCGCAAAAGGAAACCCGG